>Ga0208088_1000039_pt1 | contig 22780 bp, 26 predicted proteins | sample LakMenEpi02Apr12_FD_150661 | JGI IMG/M metagenome (GOLD analysis project Ga0208088, IMG submission 150661) | Freshwater microbial communities from Lake Mendota, WI - 02APR2012 deep hole epilimnion (SPAdes) | ecosystem: Environmental > Aquatic > Freshwater > Lake > Epilimnion/Euphotic zone ...
TTTATAATTTTAATTACTATATATTATTACTTTTTAATAATTTATATATAAATTATAAAAATAAAAAAAGTGTGGGGGAGAAGTTGTAAAAAAAACTTTTATCAAATCCATTTTCTATTGAGAGTTTTGAAAATTCACAATATTTGTGATCACTTATAATCATTATTTTATTATTCTTTAAATTATAATTTATAACATAAATATATATAATGAATATATTTTTTGTTAGACATGGACAAACTCAAATGAATAAAGATGGTAAATTATATGATAATTTTAATACAGATGAATATTATCCGATAACAAATAGAGGAAAACAACAAGCAAAAATAACAGGAAAATATCTAAAACAGTATGGTAAATTTGATGTAGTATATTCATCACCAAGAGATAGATGTCTACAAACTGCAAATGAAATAATTAAAGAAATAAATTATAATGATAAAATAATAATTGATGATTTATTATTAGAAGGAACAGCTGGTATTCTCAATGGATTGACATTTGATGAAGCTGAAAAAATAGCAGCAAAATTTAAAGATGTAAAAAAATTAGAAAAAAAACTAAAAAATGAAATAAATCCATTTATAAAAATAGATTTAACAAAACAATTACATAATTTATATTCAAAATATTTGAAACAAACTCCTGTGGAAAATGTATATGATAATTATAAACTATTTTTAAAAAAATTATCAAAACTTAATAAAAAAAATATATTAATAGTATGTCATAGTGGTACTATTTCTTTAATGTTAAAAATTATTACCAATATTTCAATATATAATTTTAATATCTCTATAATTCCAAATGAATATAAAAACGATAAAAAAATGTATGAAAAAGGAAATTGTGCAATAATGATATGTAAATATGATGATAAATATGAACTTATTGTGCCACCTAATAATTTACATTTAGAAAAACTATCAAAAAAACCCGATGTATAGGAACTATTTAATTTTTTAATATTTTTTTATAAAATAAAAAAATATTAAAATTCTAGAACGGTTTATGGCTGTAAACACCATTAGAAATCCTACCAGATTCAATTTTCAACATATTTGTCCAGTTGAAAAATCGTTCATCTGAAATATGCTCTAAATGAGACACAACTATAATGATCTTGTCTGAAAATGCTTCCAGAACATTCTTGATCAATTTGTAGGCTAATTGTGCGTCAGAACCCTGCTCAGGTTCATCGAGGATAAAAACTTGTTTCTTTGTATCCTTGAACATCTTGTAAATCCTAGTTGCTAGAGCTACTCTAGATTTTTGTCCTCCAGAGATTCTTTCATTGATGTCAATATCAAAAACTGATTTTTTCTCCATTTCTATAGAGGTTTCATCAGCAATCTTCTCGGCATTCTTTTCAGTAAGTTCTGATACCCAATCATAAACACATGCAATTTCACAGCATCGTTTAATCAGATCATCATCTTTCTCATCTTCGAATAATTGCCTCACTGTTATCCTAGATGTAGGAAAATTTTCCTTGATAGACTGATAAAATGTTGTAATATAATCAATATGACTACTTGGAATATTATCGTTAAAGCTTAGTCCAGCAATATTTCCTGAAAATCCATTCAAGAATGTAGACTTTCCTCCTCCCGATGGTCCTGTGATTAAGATCTTTGAATCAGACCTAATTTCAACAGAGTCAATTGAATCAAATTGCAGAGTCCAAGTTGATCTAGAAATACTCACATCAGTAATAGTAAACGATGTAGGAAACGGAATTTGATATGGTTTTGGTGTATATGTAACATTTTTCCAAGTTTCCATATAGGTTGTGTAATCCATGTTATGTCTCTGAAAGTTTGTGAAAAAATTGAGCAAACCTGAAATCATTGAATTAAATTCCAACAAAACATTCATTATCAACAGGAATTGAATAACTGTGATATCTTTATTGAAACAGACAAAAATCAGTCCGAATTTATTTGTAAATTCTGTAATTGTCATAATTTTGTTCATTGTTTTATCTACATTTGTATAGATGTTTGATAGTTTTGATTTTTCTTTTATCATTTTTTCTACAGTAACATCACCCTGTTGAAAAGGATTTTCATTGAGAATAATAGTATTTCTTTGGATTTTACGTTGTTTAGTACATATGTTCATTTCTTTGTCATAATTTGCTTGCAATTTCTTACTAAACAAATAATAAGAAAGAACATTAAATCCTATTAGAAATGGTAAATACATATACATTTTCTGAGTATAGAATATCATAACACATGAAAAAAAAGATGCAATGAACTGAAAAACCCGACTCACCCCCCAGCCCATCAAATTTTCAATAGCCCATTCGGCTCGTTCTAATTGCTGAAGAAATATGGAAGCTGGTTGTTCATTTTTTGATTCGAATGACAAACTATCATATTTTTTGAGTTCTTCTGAAATCATAGCTTCATTAATCTTTTTTGTAATCATTCTCCCCCATTTTTTAATCATAATGCCACGTAACCATGTGGAAAATAATTGTAAGAAAACATAATAAGTGATATAATCAGTATTCCCATTTGAAATGCTAACCATCATCCAAGATTCAATCAGATTTATTAGGATCAAAAACAAGTTGGAAAATACCAATAAAGGCAAAATGCCTGTTTTTGTAGCAAGTCGCCAACCATGTTTTACAATGGCAGGGACAGTGATAAAGTCCATTTTAGGCTTGTTTCTTTATTTTATACTATTATATTATATAGACTTAAATAGGATAGATAGGTTAGATGGTTATAGAATATATTAATATGTTACATTATTCAATTTTTCATATATACTTCTTCAATATATTTATTAAGTTACTAATTTTCCAATCTCTTTTTAGCAACAAGTTTTTTAATTTTCATAACTTTATCTTTACCTGTTAAACATACTCTTTTTACACTTTCCGTAACATCTTTCATTTTCTTTTTATCTTCGCTTTCAAAAGATTCGAAATAGTTATCAAATTTATAGCTCTTTTTATCATCTTTATCTAATCTTTTATTATATAATATATTTGTTTTATCCGATATTATTTGTTCGATAACTATGTTTTTATCTTTGTATTCCCATTCGTTTTCATTATTATAAACATATATATCGTTGCAATCAGCTCTTGATAATAAAATATTATGATTTTCAGGTTTTTCATCATTAAAATGTATTTTCTTTACAAATGATGGTACTGACCCATATCCTAAAGATAGAAATCTATTATATTCCTGATCAGTTATATGACTTAAGTCCTCTTTTCTGTATGGATTAAGTTTTATTGTGTTATTATTTTGTATATTTGCTGTTTGTTGTATATTATTTGTATTTTTTATATTATTAATTGTAGAAGATGATTTATTTGAACTTTCTATTATAAATTTACTAATAATTTCCTTTAAATCATCTATATTTTTTTGTAATAATATTTTCTCAGAAGCTATTTTTTCATTCTCTATCCTAATTTTTTCATTTTCTTCTGTTAATTCATCATAAGTTTTTTGTTTCGTTTGTTTTTCACATTTAAACTTTCTATTTATGTGTGAATTAAAATGACCTTTTTGACTAAATTCTTTTTTACAATTATCACAAATATAATTTACCATATATATATTTTCTATATATTTTATATGCAAAAATAAACTTATAGATTTATATTTTTTAGTTATTATTAGTTATTATAATTATTATATTATTATACTCTTATATACTAAATATTTTCTAGTTATTTTTTAGTTATTTTTAGTTATAATTTTAGTTATATATTTGTATCTTATATTCTTTTTAATTATTTTTTTATTATAGTATATATCATTACTTTTAATAATTATTATAATTTATATAAAAAAAGTGTGGGGGAGAAGTCGTAAAAAAAACTATTTTTAAATCTATTTTCTATTGAGAGTTTTGAAAATTCACAATATTTGTGATCACTTATAACCATCATTTTATTATTTAAAAATAATATTTATTAACATATGTATTATTCCCTATACATGTCGTATGCGCATTTGTAAACCTATACGAGTGAATGGATGTTCAACATTTTTTATTGTTTCATCCCACCAATACGGTGTATTTTCATGTACTTTTTTAATACCATGATGTAGAATTTCTCCATTAAACATAACTGCTTCTCCAGATTTAATACGAATATCACATGGTTTATTTGAATTTTTTAAATAATATTGAAAATCAATATCTGCACCAATTGAAATAACAAGTACCCATCCACAACCCGGTGGATCAGTATGGAAACCCAATCCATTTTCTGGTCCGTACATCCGAGCCCATAATGATCCAGAATCAAAATCATTTGGAATACCTAACCTTCCATCCGCTAAATTATTATTGATATGATTAATTAAATCTTTATTTTCCATAATAAATTTTTCATGTTGATTTTTTGCCAATTCTATACAACATGGAACTATTTCATTTGTATTGTCAGCAATCCAACCAGTTTTATAAGAGAAACCATGTGATGGTCCAGAAATTTTATCATATGAACCACCAGGCATATTTTTTATTGACAATTTATTAATACAATCCTCAAGGATTAATTGTTGTTCTGTATCGGATAAAAATGCTGGAAAATGTATAGCATTATATTTCAGAAAATTTGCAACTAATGATTGTGTTTCAATATATTTTTCTTTTTTTTTAAATTCAATCTCATTATTTTTTTCATCTTCTTCTAATATACAAGCAATCATTTCATCTAATGTTATATCGGTATTTATATCTTTATCTGGAATTTTTTGTTTAATTGGATCATTAGATATATCATCTTCTGTCTTTACATTAAAAAGTAATTCTGTTCCACATATTTCACAATTATCTTGTTCTTTCGAATTTTCTAAATTACAATTATAACAATATAAAACAAATTGTTCATTTTGCATTTTATGTGTATGATTAATTTTATATATTTAAGGATATTTATATAAATAATTATAGTATCAACTTTTTTTATTCTTTGTTATTTTTATAATAATTTGTTTATTTCATATTTAAAAATTAATTTATATAATAAAAATATATAATGGAAATATATTTTGTTAGACATGGTCAATCTACAGAAAATGTTGCACAAGTTGATGGTATTGCATATGATAATAATAATATAATTTTAACAAAAAGAGGTGAAACACAAGCTAAAATAACAGGAAAATATTTAAAAAATATTGGTAAATTTGATATTATTTTCCATTCGCCTGCAACAAGATGTGAACAAACTGCAGAAATAATTAATAAAGAATTGAAATGTGATAATATAATATCTACAGAATTACTATATGAAATTGGAGCAGTAGCACATGATTTAGGTGGATTATCTATAAAGGATTGGTTAAAACAATCAAAAAGAAATAAGAAATTGGAAGACATTAAAAATAATTTAATTAAAGAAACAAATATAATTAAAAGAAATAAATTAAACGAATCCATTAGTACTTTAGGTTGCAAGGAGTTTCATATTAAACCTGATATGAAAACTGTTGTAAAAAATTATGAAGAATTTCTTAATATGTTAAAAGATAAAAAATATAAAAAATATAAAAGAGTATTAGTAGTTGGACATAGTGCATTAAAAGATACAATGTTGCGAATTATAACCAATATAAATGTTTATAATAATTTTATATCTTTTGGATTTGATAAAAATACAGATTTATTTGTTGAAAATGGTAATTGTTTTATTATGTTTGTAGTATTAAAAGATGGAAAATATGAGTTAATTATACCACCAAATAATCTACATATTAAATAAATTTAATTATTTATATATTTAAAAAAAAATATATATAAAATAATAATATAATGCCAAAACCAAAAATAATTACTGACTTTAAAACTCCTATTATACGAATGAGAGATTATAATGTTAACAACAATGATATGTTAGAATATGCAGACAATGGATTATTCTGTTTAACAGGTTCATGGTATTGTGCACAAACAGTTATTAATATTGTAAATACTAAAAAATATAAAAATATATTTGTATGTGCCAATACAGAAGAAGAAAAGGATTTTTATGAATCAAAAATAGATGAAGATGTTATATTATGTAATAATAATTCATTTATTAATGAGAATATTTATAAAATATTAGATAATGAAGAAAAAAAATATGATATGATAATAAACAGTAGATTTTCTGGCTATAAAAATACAAATTTTGCAAATTTAGTTACAAATGTAGTTCATGTTGGATACTTAGATGACAAAAAAACAAAAATTCCTAATTTTGGATATTTACCAAATTTTAATGGAAATATACCAAATATAAGATATACAACCAATTTAAAAGATATAGGATATAAATATTTAATACCAGAAGAAATTATAAAATATGCAAACCAATCATATACAGGGGGTATATTTTCATCTAAAGAAGGAACATGTATGGCATCATCTGAATATTTATTATGTGGTTTACCAGTTATAAGTGTAAAATCAATAGGAGGGAGAGATATATGGTATAATGAAAAAAATTCAATAATATGTAGAAATAATAAGGATGATATAGTAAAATGTGTAAATATAGCAAAGGAAAAAATAAAAAATGGTGAATTTGATAGTAAATTAATAAGACAAATGCATTTAGATCAGATGGATATTAATAGAAATATATTAACTGATTATATATATGATAAATTAATTGATATGAAAAATGAAAATGTTGATAAAAATAAATTAAAGGAAACATTGTTATATCATGATAATAATGATTTATTTATTTAAAAATAAATAACGTTAATATAGACAAAAAAATAAACTATTATAAAAAAATTAAATGAAAACATACATTTATTAATCAATTTTATTTTTTAAATTTAAATATTTTTGTTTATAATCCCCTACAAATACCTTATATTTATGCTATTTTATTGTTTAATTTTTATAAATAAAAATTGAAATAATATAATCTATAATATATTTATAAATTATTAATAAATAATACAATATGGAAAAAATAATAGCAATAGATGTCAGTGGATCAATATCTATTGCATTACCGGAATATATAGATAGAATAAAAGAACTTATAAATGAATATTATGATGCTAAAATACTTTTTTGGAATGATACTATAATAGAAACAACAAAACAAAAACTAAATAAATTTTTAAAAAATCATCAAGATAATTCTGGAGGACTAACAAATCCTGAAGTATTTTTTGAATATTTATCTAATAAAAATTTTATTGGTAAATTATTTGTTTTTACTGACTGTATTATTCCTGATGAAAGTATACCTAAATGTAAATTATTAACAAATACTGCAAAATTTGATTCTGTAGAATTATATATTTATAATAGAACAAAAGATACAATAAATATGTCATTTCCTTCAATGTTAATAAAAAATTCGCCAACAAAAGTATATATTAATGGTGCTTTAAAATTGATATCATCTTTTTATAATTTTGATGATATAAAAATTAATACAATTCCTGACTATATTGAAAATTATGAGGAAATAAAGGGATTTACAATTAAAAAGGCTATAGGTACTGGTAGTTTAGAAATAAAAAATAAATTATTAAATATGAGAAAGAATTTAGTAAAAAAATATGTAACTGATAAAACTGACAAAATTATAAAAAATGATATCTATTCTAAAATTGAAGAACTAATTAAATCAAACAAATTTAAAGAAGTTTATGATATATTTAAAAATATTGGTTCAGAATATGCATCACATGGTGAAATTGATATTGACAAATTTGAAGCATCTATAAATGAACTTGTTTCAATATGTGATAATATTGGTGAATACTGTTTATATTATAATAGATTAGATAGAAGTGATATTACAAGAGAATCTGATATATATGCAGTAAATAAAGATAAATATATACCAAAAATAAAATTAGATGAATTTTTAAATATTATTATTGATATTATTAAATATAAATCTGAAATAAGAAATGAACTTGCATTACCAGAAACAGATGAGAAAAATCCTATAAATATAAATAGAGAAGTTATGATGTTTAATAAAGACTTTTATGTTTTTAATGGATTAGACAAAAAACAGATAAATATTATTTTAAATAATCCATTTATGATACTTAATAGCAAAATATTAGTTGATAAAATATTAGATAACTTTTATGGTTTTACAAATTTTGATAATATTTTATCATTTGATAAAATTAAAATTATACTTAATGATAACGATAAATATTATGATCAAATAACTGATTATAATAATCATGCATTAGGAAAACTATTTTTTTCAGAACATAAATTAACAGGATGTATGACATTATATCAAGTGGTTTTATGGCATATATTAAAAAATAGTGATAAATTCAAAATGACAAAAGAATTAGGAACTGTTGAAAGACATATAAAATTACGATTAATAAAAGACAAAACAAATATCGGATTGTCAGGTTTAATTAATATAACATCTGTAAAAGCACCTGTAGGAATATCAATTTGGTACTGTTTACATACTCAATTTATTATAAATGATGGTGTTAATAATAGATTAAAATTTTTTGGTTCTACAGCTGGTAAAATGAAAACTATATGTGAATTAATAAATTATCCGATAGATCCAAATCTTACAAAATTTGTACAAAGAGTAAAACTATTATCATTTTTTATGTATAATAAAGCAAAATATGATTATTATGAAAGAATTGTAAAAGGATTATTTGTACCTGTTCTAATTGTAGACAATGAAATTTTATGTTTTGTTGATTATTGTGATAAATGGAAAAAAAATTATGATATTCTAATTGAAAAATTACCAAAAATAGCAAGGAATATGACAAAAGAAGAAATATATAAAACATTTAAATTAGTTAATATTAATAAAACTCTAGGGATAATTGATATAACAAAGGATAATGATAAAATAGAATATCCGATGATATCATCATCATATCAATATAAGAATGTTACAAATTGGAATGTTAAATTATGTCCAGATACATTTAGACCCTATAGTAAAAAATGTATTGTCAAAGCTAGTGAACAATTTGGTGAAATTGATAAAATATTTAATGCAGATCACTATATGACAGATTATATAATGAAATATAAAGCGTTTCCTACATTTAAACAATATGTCTTATATTGTGAAAATAGAATGAAAAATAAAGGTAATTTAAATTCTTATAAACATTTACCATATCAAATATTGTATATTTATAATGCAATGATTGAAGATTATACTACTGCAAATAAAGATAATTTACAGTGGATAAAAATTGCAGATATATTAAATAAAAGTTTAAATAAAGAAAATAGAGATTTAATGGAACGAAAATATAAAGAAATAGTTAATACTAATAGTTCTGTTAAAATAGAAACTATTTAATTTCTATATATAAATAGTTAATTTACCATTTTTATCATTATCATGTTTTATATCAAATGGTGATGTTATAATATTAACATCTTCATCTACATCTTCATCTTCATTTGTCATTATATCTTCAAGAGGTATAATATAACCATATGGTTTATTAACTAATACTATTTGTAAACATTTTAATGTAAATCCACATTCTACCATTTTATCTTTACCAAATTGTTTACATTTTTTACAAATCCAAAATTTATCTAACATTATTACAAAATGTGATGTAGAATTCAATTTAAAAAATTTTTCTATTTCTGTTGCTGTTACTAATGGTAAAGGATTTTTACTATTTTGAACAAATAAATGTGTATTAATTTTTTTTGGTTTATCAGATGTCCATTCACTATCATAAACTGTACTAAATTTTATTCTCAATCTTTTTTTAAATTTTTGCAAATCGTTTAAATATTTATTTTTAATATTATTACTATCATAATCATCATCATCATCATAATCTCTAGTTTTAATTATATGATTATATATAAATTTTTGTTGTAATGGTATTTTATAATTTTGTATAATTCCATTATTAGATATTTTAATAATACCATTTGCATTTTGTTTATCATTTATTTCTTTTTCAAAATAATCATCAATTTTTTCAAACATATTAAATAGTTTTTCAGAAGATTTTTGTATTTTATCTAAATATAGCCAAAAAAAACATCTACTATTATCAGATGGATTAAAAATTGATATTTTAGGAATCCCCCCATGTGTTAATTTTATAGCACCGGTACCTAATACAAATTCATTACCATATCTTCCTGATTTTTTATTATATTTATTATTATATTCATATCTTGGTATTGCATTCCATTGATTATTAGATGGTAATTTTTGATTTATCGGATTTAAATAAAATTTATTTATATCAAAATTATCAGTATCTGATTTTAACATTGATGGACCTTTACTTATTTTTATTTCTTTTAATGTTTTCTTTATTTCTTCATTTGTAAAACATCTAGTACTTTGCATAAATATAGTAATATAAATTATATTATATTGAATTATCATAATATATTTCAATTTTTTAATAAATAAATTTTTAAATTAAATAGATCCTACCTCTTTTGTACACATTTTTTCAAATTCATCACATGTCATAAAAATATTATAAATATTGTGTTTTGGTATCTTTAGTTCGTTATGATTAGATTTGAGCATATCTCTTCTATTAATCAAAACATATATCATTTTTCATCTGTTGTATAATTAACATATCTATCAATTATTTTATATTTTAAAAGTCTAAATTAAACAGTCCCTATGTGAAACAATTATTGAAATTTTTTGGATTGTGGAAAATATAAATGTATGTGATAATTTTTGTAGATCATTAAGTATTTTTGCCATAGCTTGTGAAATGACAAATAGATTAAAATCAATTGAAATGATTAGATATACAAAATGTCGAGATGGTGTTATTGCAATAATTGAGTCTGTCGGAGATAAAAATGCAATTATTATTTTATTTAGAGAAATTATTTATTGGATGACAAATTAATAAAATAATTTTACTATTTAATATTGGTTTTTTTATAATTCATATATTGAAAAGTCTAAATTAAACAGTTTCTATATAAAAAATTCCAAATAGTGTTTTGTAAATCAGCTAATAAAAATTGAATATTAAAAATTAATAAATCACTATAATATTGTATATATTATTTTACTGTTTAATATGTTTTCACCTGATATGAAAATTAATAAAGAAACTGAAAAAATATATTACTCAAAAAACCCGTATAAATCATTAAAAGATAAAATTAAATCTAAAGAAGGAAGAATTAGAAGAAATATAATGGGAAAAAGGATATATAATGAAGAAGAAAATAATATTATTAAAAATTTACAACCTATCTCTTTAGATCTATTATCAATTATTTTTAATGAATATACTGAAGAAATAAATTATATAACAATAGTCAATTTTGATGTTATAAATAAAGACAATTATACATATAGGGACTGTTTAATTTAGACTCTTCAATCTTTTTCACTTGTGAAAAAGATTTAAAGATTCTAAATTAAATATTCCCTATTTTTACAGATTTAATTCTGGTTTTAATACTTTTTTATAAAATAAAAAAGTATTAAAGTTCCAAATTAAACAGTAAAATAATGATTATATTGAAATATAAGATATGTTTAATTTTGAATAAAATATTATTATCCCTAAATTTTAACATATTTTATAGCTTTTATATTTTTCTTTATAGCTTCTAAACAAATTTCTGGTATTTGTTTTTTTACATGTTTTAAAGCAGTATAAAATTTTTGAACTGCTGCTAAACATATTTCTGGTGTTTGTTTTTTTATATATAATAATGCATTCGGATGTTTTCTTACTGCTTGTAAACATTGCTCAATTGTTTGATGTTTTATATATTTAATAGCTCTATATTTATTTTTTATTGCTTCTAAACATATTTTAGGTGTTTGGTGTTTTACATATTGAAGTGACATCCCATCTTTTTTTACTGCATTTAAACATAATATATATGTCTGGTTTTTAATATATTGTAAGGCATATCCTGTATTTTTAACTGCACACAAACAGATTTTAGGTGTTTTGTTTTTAACATATTTTATAGCCATGCCATCCTGTTTTACTGCTTCTAGACATATTTTATATGTTTTATTAATTACATATTTTAAGGCTGATCCATTTCGTTTTACAGCTTCTAAACATATTTTATCTGTTTGTTCATGAACATATTGTAATGAAAAACCGAAATTTTTTACAGCTTCTAAACATATTTCTTCTGTCTGTTTTTTTACAAATCTTAGAGCTGATCCATCTCGTTTTACAGCTTCTAAACATATTTCATCTGTCTGATCTATAATATATTTTAGAACAGAACCACACTGTTTTACTGCATTCAATCTAATATCAGGATTAGAAACAAAAAAATCTTCCAATGTTTGAATTGTTTCTATATAAAATTTATTTGAAAAACACTTATTATCATAACCGCCAATATGTACAAATTGTGAATCTTGTAATAATGTAATTTTAGCAATCATAAGTCTATTATTATCTGAACTTTGATAATTATATAAATCAGAAAAAACAGAATTTATATGATTGAATATAAATTTGTCACCATGTTTATAACAATGATAAGGATATTTTTGATATGTAAATCCGAATGAATATTCATTTAATCCTAATTTAAAATTATATTTATTATCTACTGGATATTCATTAATAATTTTATAATAGAACATTTAATTTTATATTTAAATAATTATATTTAAATATACTAAAATTTAATAAATCAATTTTTTAATAAACAAAATTTGAATTACCTGATATTAATGCATGTACTTTAAATGCTGCAACTGCGCCTAATACTTGAGCTGCAATATATCCGATTGGTTCAATTGAATTATCTCCTTTAAACCACATTGCAGCAGTGATTGCAGGATTAAAATGACCGCCACTAACTGCGCCAAACATTAAAATAACAGCTAATAAACCTATAACAATAACAAATGGTTGAAATTGACTATATTTGGAGCTTTCTAAAATCATGTATAGAAACAAAAATGTTCCTAAAAATTCTACTAGATATTTAACTGGAAACATATTATATTATATATTATATTTTGAAAAAATGTTTTTGTTATATTTAAATTATTTTTATTATATTTATTATATTTAAATTATTTAAATTATTTTATTATTTTACTATTTATCAAATTGAACAGTCCCTATATTAATTCTCTAAATTCATTACCTGATAATTTTTTCTTTCTGGTATATTTTTGTAGCCATTTTATCAGTTTGTGATTGACTATATGTAAATGTTTGATAATATGCCTCTTTGTTAATCATGCATAGTTTTTCAAATCTATCATATGACATAATTATTTTATATCTATTAATATTTCTATTAATATGATCACATACAGGTATTTCTTTTGTACAAACCAATATTAATAACATTTTTTCACCTGTATCGTGATTTATACATGTATCAAGTACTTTATAATATTTTAAATCATCTATAATAATAATCATTCCAATATTTGCATATTTATATGTTTTTAAATATTTATAAGAAAATACATCAGATACATTTGAAAATTTCATGGATCCAAATGATTTAATAGATTTTAATAAATTACCAGTATTATATGCGGTGGCAACACATCTACAAGATCGTAATATAGACATTTTAATACTGTTTATTATTTTCTTTTTTAATAAGATTATACAATATAAATAAAAATCAATTTTTTTATTAATGGTAAAGATCGAAGAGTCTAAATTATCCAGTTCCTATACTGTTTAAATTGGACTTATTGATCCCTTTTTATTTTATATAAAATTGAATTTACTAATATTTAGATATTACTATTACTATTATTATTACTAATTAATATAAAATGAAAGAAGACATAACAATACCCATATCCATTTCTATTTTGACAGTGGTTATGATTTTATTTCTTTTACCTATTTCTATTTCTGAACTCGTTATTGCAAATACAATAGCAAATCCATTAACTTGCCAACCACATGATCAATTATCCCCAATTAATTTTCGATTGTGGCTAAATGTAGAAGGAAGTTTAATTCTTATAAATATTTGCTTAATAATTTTTATACTGTTAACTATGTACGATCAATGTATGCTTGTATGTTCTAGGTGTTCTGTATTTATATATACAATATTATTTGGAATCTTTAATATTGCATGGCTTGTTATTGGGGCTGTAGCATTTTGGGGCCATTGTAATGCTCATACAGGTGATTATTCAGTTGATTGTATGATGTGGACTGCATTAATCATAGGATTTATAGGTATAATTAACGGTTATTTTCAAGCACGCAATACTAACCGAGAAATTTAATTTATTTTTTTTATTAATTCAAATGATTTAACATTCCATACACAACCGCATTGTATATCAAATGAATCTATCCATAATATATATCCTTTTGGTGTTTTAAATTTTTTTGCTATTAACGATGATGATTCTATTCTTGTTAACATAATTTCTATACCTCCGTATAATTTTGCAACTTCTATCCAATCAATAACAATTATATCAAATGGATCTGTATCATATAATTTTTTTAATTTATTGCCAAACTTAATAGTAAAATCTATTATATCTTTTCTATTTTTTAAAAGTAAAATTTTATGTTTATCTGGAACACCTAATTTTGTATGATTTATATTTACCTCATATTTATATTTATATGTTGTATACATATTCTTTTTTGCCCATACAATCCAATCATTATTATTTGCGTACCAATACCCTTTTGGTTTTAAATATACAATTTGTTTAACATTTATTAAATTATTTTTATTTATTATATTATTTGTTGAATGAATATACATTATTATATAAATTAAGGATATATAATTTAATTTTCTAATTTCTTTTTAGAAATAAGTTTTTTTATTTTCATTACTTTATCTTTTCCGGTTAGACACACTCTTTTTACACTTTCTGTGACATCTTTCATTTTCTTTTTATCTTCACTTTCAAAAGATGCAAAATAATTATCAAATTTATAGCTCTTTGTATCATCTTTATCTAATCTTTTATTGTACAAAATATTTGTTTTATCTGATATTATTTGTTCTATTACAATGTTTTTATCTTTACATTCCCATTCATTTTCATTATTATAAACATATATATCATTGCAATCTGCTCTAGTTAGTAAAATATTATGGTTTTCCGGTTTATCATCATTAAAATGTATTTTTTTTACAAATGATGGTACTGATCCGTATCCTAAAGATAATAATCTATTATATTCCTGATCTGTTATATGACTTAAATCCTCTTTTCTATATGGATTGAGTTTTATTGTGTTGTTATTTTGTATATTTGCTGTTTGTTGTATATTATTTGTATTTGCATTAATAATATGATTAATTGTTGTATTGTTATTTATTTTTTCTTTTAAAATATCATTAATAGTTTTCTTTAATTCTTCAAAATCTTGGCGTAATAATTTATTTTCTAATTTTAATTTCTCAAAATCTTCTGGTTTAGGTTGTGGTTTTTTACATTTATTTTTTCTATTTATATGAGTATTATAATTTGATATTCTATTAAATTCCTTATTACAATTATCACAAGTATATTGAACCATTATATAACTTATATACATATTTTTTTTATAATTTTAAACTTACTTTTTATATTTTTAAGTTAGTAAAACTTACTTTTTATATTTTTAAGTTATTAATATATTATACTTTTATATTTTATTATTTTTATATATTATTTATTATATTAACTTTTTAATATTGGTATAAAATAAAAACAAGTTTAAAAATAAAAAAGTGTAAGGTTGAAGTTGTAAAAAAAACTTTTTGAAAATCCATTTTCTATTGAGAGTTCTGAAAATTCACAATATTTGTGATCACTTATAATTATCATTTTATTACTCCTTAATACAATTTATTATTTAAAAATATTTTAATTATTAAAATACTTAAATAAATAAATATAATATATTATTAAATATATATGGTCGAATATGAATGCAAAAGATGTAAAAAAATATTTAATAAAAAGTCAAGCTATTTAACACATTTTAATAGAAAAATAAAATGTAAAATAATCAAACAAGAAATACATGATGAAATTATAAAATTAACAGAAGAAAATAATAAAATAAATTTAGAAAATATAAATTTACTAGAACAAAATGAATTATTAAAAATAGAAAATAATAATTTAGTTGAACAAAATAAACAATTAAATAAAATTAATCAAAATAATATATTTTTAATTGAACAAAATAATAATTTAATGAAAATTATGTCTAATATGCAATTGTTAGTCAATAATGATGAGCTTCAAAATGGTGGTGCTATTGAAGGTTTACAGTTTGAAAATCAATTATCTAATAAATTGAAAAAATACAATGTAAATGTTTATTTTAATAAGGAAATAACAAAAAAATACGGCAAAAGTTGTGCTGGTGTTAATATTATTGTAAAGAAGGATGATAAATTAATTACTTTACAATGTAAAAAAAAAATAAAATCCGGATCCTTAAAAGATGTTAATCATTTTATAAAAGGATCACAAATTATTGAAAAGAAAGAAAATACAAAACCAAATTTATATTGGATATCAAAAGTATCGCCAAATAAATCGGCATTAGAATTACTTAAATTAGATAATATAACAATAATAACAGATATTAATTCAAAAAATTGTTTAAAAAAATGTATTGATAATATAAAAAAAGATATGGATCTTAAAGATGAAATACTTAAAAAATAATTATCATTTTTATAATGCTTTAATATATATTATAATAAAATTGAAATATATAATAATAATATTATAAAAATAATAATATTAATACAATATGTTAAAAATGGCTATCCAAAAGAATATAAAAAATATCGCATATAAAATTTTAACAGTAACTGAATTTGAAAAATTTGCAAAAGATAAAGTTTTTATAGGAACTCCACTCGACATAAAAGATGGATATATTCATATGTCTTCAACAAAAGAACAAATGGAAAGAGTAAAACAAAAATATTATAAAGATCAAAAAATTTATCTGTTAGAAATAGATTTAGATAAATTAAATAATGTTAAATTTGAACCTATAAGTAATGGTGATATATATCCTCATCAATATGGTGATCTAAAAATAGATGATGTAATATCATATGAATTAAAATAAATTCACACTGAATTCTAAAAATCGCTAGTGGTAGAATATGCAAATTGCGTTAATCCACTCATATATCTTATTACATTATATCCAAATAATATAAAATTAATTTGTATTTCATCACCTTCTCTTACAATATTAGAAAAATTATGTTTTAATGTAAATATTGTTGATCCTGGTATTGATATATGACCTGTTGGTTGAATTAATTGTGGTAAATAAGCAAAAGATATATAATATAATCCTGGAATTTGTTTTCCATGATGTACAATTTGTTCAGATCCAGTTAATTGATCTATTGTATAATTTCTTATTATTTTTTCATTTACAAGTAATTCTACGGAGTCAGCAATTGGAACATATTCCTTTTTATTTTTAGTATAAAACCATGCCATTTCTTTTATTGGTAAATTAAAATCAACAGTATGTATATAATTTTTATTAGAAACTTTTAATTTATAATTCCTTTCATAAAAAAAATCCACCAAATATTCTCTTCCATCATTTTTAATTTTTTCAAATTCAATTTTGGGATCATCTTTAATTTCTACTACATATGCCTCAACATTTATATTATTATCACATGATATATCTAATGTAATATTAATATTTTCCATTAAATTTAATGCCAATTGTGATGTATTGCTAAACCAATAAGGCAATTTAATAATATATTGATTTGTTGTTTCATTTTTAAAAATAATTTGTTTATAAAAAACATTATATAATTTAAGCTGATTTTTAGTAAATATTAATTTTACACCATTACCATAATTTAATTTCACATTATCAATACTATCAATATTATCAACAGTAATAATAATTTCTGTAACATAATGATATTTTTTTGATAATTGATTTGTTAAATTATAATGTTTGATATTAGTGTCATCATTAAATAATTGTAAAACAACCGAATGATAATCAAAATGTTCATGTGTAAAATATGAACCATAAAATCTGTCATTATGTGATAAATCTAATAAGCTATCATGCCTTCCAAATATATGTTTTTCTGGTTTTGATGTTAAATAAACTGATGGTGCTGCATAGAATTCATTAAAGGATGATTCTATTTTATATGTTTTTAATTTAAAATATCCTGATATATTACCTTCTGTTATTTTACCCAAATTTAGCGGAAATAATTTTACAAATTTAACGAATGAAATAAAATCAATAATTTTATTATTAATTGATATAAATTTTAACCATTCAATAAATGCATTATATATTTCAAATAATAAATATACATTTTTTTCTGTTTGACTTTCTGTGCAATTTTTAATAAAACTATCTATAATAATTTTCATTATCAAATCTATCTGATATGATCCTAAAATTTCTATATTATTATGTTTCATTACTAATTGCATAGATGAATTTAATAATAAATTATCATTTTCTTCTAAAGATTTTATACTTTCTATTAGTTCTTTTGGTATATAAAATTGAGTATTCATATATTAATAATATTATTATATTAATATCTTTTTAAATATCATTCGAAATAATATAATTTTAAAAAATATACAAATGTTGATAACTTTTCTAAAAATGTTATTGGTAAAATAATACTTTTAATTTCATTTGGACAAAAACCATCAATTTCAATTCCTATTTTTTTTATATCGCAAATAGAATATTTATACTCATGAGTAAATTTTGGATCTAAACATAAATCATCTATAATAGAATCCCATTTTTCATCATCATATTTATTTTTATTAGATGATCTTAATAAATCTAAAAATTTTTTTTGTTCTCTTAAAACATCTCTAGCATATCCTATCATATAATTTCCATTATTTTGAGTATAGTAATGTGCTGCAATAGTTTTTTGATGATTTATTTGTACATCAAATTGTGAAAAATTTGCATAGTTATTTGCAAATATATTATCACCAGTTAACATAACTGATACAGATGCACTATAACATTTCAATGGAATATAAATATTTATTTTTTTTGAACTATTTTTAAAATCTATTAATTTAGATATTATTTTTTTTTCCTCATCACAATCACCACCATCAGAATTTATCACTATTTCCAAATCTCTTTCTTCATCAATTTGATTCAATATATTAGATATATTATATTTTGATTCTATTTCTTGCAATATTATTCTATTATTTCTTTTATCATAAAAACTTGCTTTCTTAAATTTTTTGATAAGATAATTATAATAACTTTTTAAAATATACATAGAATTTATAATTAATCCGATATTTGTTATTATATTTAAATATTTATTTAAATCTGGATTATTTATATATTTAATAATTTCCATATTTTTTATGCTAATGTTAATAGTATTAATATGATATATTTTATTAAATTCAATTTTTATAATCAATCAGTGTTAATATCAATCAGTGTTAATATCAATCAGTGTTAATATCAATCAGTGTTAATATCAATCAGTGTTAATATCAATCAGTGTTAATATCAATAAGTGTTAATATCAATCAGTGTTAATATCAATAGTAATTTTATCATTTTTTGTTACATCTTTTAATTCATCCACTAAAATTTTAGAATAATCTTTGTAATCATATTTTGTTGAAATTTCTATTATCCAACTTGCATTAACAATCTTACCTAATACCTGGTCACGTAATTCATATCTTATGTTATAAAAATTTTTTGCATCATCTACAGATTCAAAAAATCTACATGTAAAACGTCCATTAATATGGTGTTTTGTATTTACACATAAATATATTACTGATTTTATACCAGATATTTTATGTTTACAGCTATGTAATAACATTTTTATAATACTTTTATTTATTAAATCTATAAGGATCTATATATTTCAATATTTATAAAATAAAAGGTATTAAAAGTCCAAATTAAACAGTAAAATAGATAAATCTATTTTTCATACTAATATGCCGAAACGTATCTATTATACAAATGATCATTCTAATCATTTTGAGGAAGGTAATACTACTAATTTTGATTCAAATTATAGGGACTGTTTAATTTAGACTCTTCAATCTTTTTCACTAGTGAAAAAGATTTAAAGATTCTAAATTAAAAATTCCCTATTTTTACAGATTTAATTTTGGTTTTAATATTTTATTCAAAATTTTTAGTAAAATTTTGAATAAAAATATTAAAAGTCCAAATTAAACAGTAAAATAATTATTTTATTAAAGAAAATAATGATAAATTTGATAGAGAATTCAAATTAGATGATATTAATGAATTAAGTAGTGAAATTAATTGTGATTTTGTTCTACCAATAGAAGATTATGATGTAAATTATGTTGAGATTTAAAATTTACATTTTATAAATTTCATCATCAATTACATTTTCTACTAACAAATTTTTATATTTTAATGCTTTTTCATTATCACCTTTTTGTTCAAAATATTTAGCAACAACACAGTAATATAATGATATATTATATTCGTCATGTACTATATCATTTGTAAATAATGCACCTACTCTTCGTATAAATCCAGGACCTAATAAATTTTTATAATCATCTGTATTCTTTCCAGTTAACTCAGCTATTTTATTTAAAATTTGATTTTCTTGCATATTATTTTATTGTTTAATTTAAATATTATTAATGTTTTATATTATAGCTCTTAAATAATTCAATTTTTATATAAAAATTGAATAAAAATCATATTGGTATGATATATATATATTGATATAATTAATAATTTTAAATGGATACAGTGAAAGAAATATACGGGTTTAAATTAGTTACTTTTGATTTTATAGAATATTCTGGCTTTAAACAAAGATATGATATCGGAAATATTTTTCCAAATTATAAAGAAATAATTAATGGCATTGAAGAAGATTTATGTAATTTTTATGAATCTCCATATGATATACATGCATCACATTATTATAAACCTTACACTTATATAGTTTGTCTGCTAAAAATATTGGATCCTGTACTTATAGATTCTAAAAATAATCATGATAATTATTATACACGTAAAGCAGAAATTGTTAAATATATGACATTTGATGAATTTAAACAAAGCATTCCAGATGGAAAATTTATAGCTTATAGTGGAAGTGAATATCATTATAAAGATCATAAACTTCACAATGATAATGGCCCATCTGTATATAAAAAATTTAAAAATGGTTATAAACAAATATGGATTGAACATGGTGTAAAACACAGAGATGATGACTTGCCAGCAGAAATAGATTCAACATATGGTAAATCTTGGTATAAATATGGTGTATTGCATAGAATTGGAAAACCTTCTTTTATAGGTGTAAATGGTAGATTAGAATTTCATGAAGAGGGAAAATGGCACAGAGATGAACATAAACCAGCATATATTTCTATTGATAATTGTGGATTAGTTCCACAAATGATGTGGGTTATACATGGTAAAAAATATACACCAACATATGATATGATTAAAGATTATAAAATATCTGATTTCTATTATAATGAGACTGAAGAGGATGACGAAATGCAACAAAATATAGGGGGGATAAAAAGACAGCGTGTTGCCTGTTAAAAAATTGAATAGTATAACTAATTGATATTTCTCAGTATTTTATTTATAATTATAATACAATCAACCAATAATATGGAGATTGTTGTCCTGATAAATATATTTCTACTAAAAGGGAGATTGAAGATACAAATTTCCCTCTTTTTATTAATAAGTCTGTTATAAAAACTATTATTACTAAAGAACTTGATTGTCCTTATACTGATACATATGAATCTAGAACAAAATCAAAAGAGTCAAAGAAGGAAATAAATACGGAAGTATTTCATGAACTTATTATGAAAGGTCCAGAAATTGTTCGTAAATATGCTGACATTACCGAACTACTGAAAGAATTTTGTAGTATATATACTAGAGATAGTGAAATGACCAATTATGGTTTTACTGGATATAAAGCTTCATTTTCATTCATAACTATTTATGGGAATATTGGCGAAATGACAATTACTTGTAAAATCGATGAAATTGATGAATTTGGATTTGCTACAGAAACTAAATATATTCAGTCAAAGATTTTTGGTGTTATTTATTACAATCATCATTATTATGCAGTAACAAATGCACTGTTTGATTGGCTAAGCGAACCTGATAAGCCTAAGAGGCAGGCTATTATGGCAAAGTTGTTTTATTAAAAATTGATATTAATTTATTCTTATTTATTATTTATTAAATATTATTATAATAAAAATGGAATCTCCTGCAAGAAATGAATTTATAAATTTATTTTCAAGATATTGTGAAAATAAGCTTAATGAAATAAAAGGGGATATAAGACAATCAAAAAATATTTTAAATAATCATAATGTATATTATAAGGATGATATTTATGGACCATTAATAGCATTAAATTTAAATTTAAAATGGTTTGAAAACAATGATAACATAAAAAAATTATCAGATTTAGTTGCTAATACTTGGGTAAGTAATAATGAAATTGATATTAATGATTTAAATGATAAATTTATAAATTTAATAAAACAATCTGTCCAAATAGGTATTAATAATAAATTAATTAAATTTTTAGTATTGGCAAAAAAAGGTGAATTAAAAAAATGTAATTATCAATATCAAAAAGGAATATATAAAGATAAAATATGTAATAAAACTTCTTTATGTGGTAAATGTTATATTCATATTTAGTTTATCTTTCTTCTAAATCCTCTTCTGATCCAAAATTAAATGTTATATTAATTATTTGTCGACAAATATTATTA
>Ga0208088_1000044_pt1 | contig 21352 bp, 22 predicted proteins | sample LakMenEpi02Apr12_FD_150661 | JGI IMG/M metagenome (GOLD analysis project Ga0208088, IMG submission 150661) | Freshwater microbial communities from Lake Mendota, WI - 02APR2012 deep hole epilimnion (SPAdes) | ecosystem: Environmental > Aquatic > Freshwater > Lake > Epilimnion/Euphotic zone ...
ATATTTTTTGCAGTGGCATCATGTGTTGTTATATCTGTCGCACTAACAAAATATATAACGCATAGCGGGTATTATTCTATAAGCAAGAATTATGATAAAATAATTACTATCGGGTTAATTGCCCTTATGTGCTTTATTAATTATCTCGGGATTACGACATCTAAACATGTAATAAATGGGATAGGTGGGGCGATGTTAATTATGTTATTCGGGATAATAATAATGGGGGGAACATCAACGCCATCCCAAACATCCCAACAAACAACGCCATCCCAAAAAAACGGCTTTATTATTGCAACAATATTAAGCATATTTTTGTTTAATGGATACGACATTATTGTTAAAATGCGCGCGGAAACAAAGGATCCCGATGATACAGGACTGGCAACCATGGCCGTTATACTAATAACAGCCATTATTTATATTTGCGTCATTATGACAGTCATTTATGTGTTAGGGATACATGGCGCATCACATACGCATCATCCTTTGAGTTTAATATACGAAAAATTAACAAATGGCGCCATAGCAAAGGTGAGTTATGCAGTAGGCGGGTTTGTTATGTTTAATACCGCATTTATATCTATACTTGGCGGAACGCGGTTTTTTTATGGAAATATTAAAAATAATCATAACTTTAATCACTTAAACAAATATGGATCGCCAAGTATAATCATTTTAATAACCTTTATTATCGCAACCGTTATGTCGTTGTTGCAAAATGAAGTTATACTCGCAATTATTACGAATTTTACTGTTATTATTATTTTATTGTTGTTAAATTTGTCATATTTAAGAATTAAATGGAAAGAGGATGAAAATAATCTAATGCAATTTATTTATGAAGGTATACCTTTTATTGCCGTTTTATTGTTATTATTATATTTATTCGTGCAAATAATATATCTTAAGTATAAAGGCGCCTTTTAACTATTATTATTATGACAAAAAAACAAAGCACAAAGATGATGTTATTTATACTTAATACTAACATATATCAACGACTCATAAAAGAAGAAGAATTATTACTATGTTATAATTTCATAACAGTATAAACAATGAGATACACGACATCTAGTCCAACATATTATGCAGGTATAATGATTCATCGTGCAATGTATATATTCTGTATGCTTAGTTTCATAACATATATTACATGTTTCATTTATGCTAATTACATTTGCATGCGCAATAATAGGCATAGGCATAGGCATAGGCATAGGCATAAGTATAATTCCGGCATAGTGCCCACGATTAATAATATTTTCTAAATAAGAAAACACTTCGGCGTTGCTGCATAATGATAATGGTGTATCAGAATAATTATTTTTTATATGAACATCAGAACCTAAATCTACTAAAACATCGATCATTTCTATGGAGTTTCCTGAATAACACGCCATATGCAACGCGGTATCGCCGTTATGCGCTATTGAATTAATGTCAATATGTTCGGAAAGCAATCGGACATTATTTATCCGATTATGTGCGCATGCAATATGTAGAGCGTTATAACCATTACAATCTGAATTTTTTAATTCCGGCCATGTTTGTAAAATCCATACCAAATTATCATAATGTCCTAGTTTTGCTGCTATAAAAAATATTCTTTCTATTTGCATTTGATCATAATTAAAATGGCGTAGACACTCTAAATATCCTAATTCTGCGGCATAGGTTATACCCAATCTATGATAATCTCGACTGCAATACGTATTTAATATATAATGAAAATTATGCTTACATGCAATATATGTTAAATCTTCGCCAGCATTATTTACCTTATTAAAATCAGCGTTTTTTATTCTTAAAAACTCTAAAATATCGCGCCTATCATTTGCCCCTGCAATAAGGACATCATTGTTTCCTGCAATATCGCAATATTTATATTTGCCATGTAAATATTTACATAATTCAGTATCTCCTCTAGTTATGGACATTAAATATGCATTATTGTTTCCCTTATCTCTTGGAAATATTTTTTCAAGAAACGTATATATTTTAACATTTCTACAATATAACATCCAATCAGGATAATGCGCGTTTATAACCAGAATTTTAATAATTGAAGGTATATTACTTGAGTATACCGCCATATAAAATAAGGATGGGTTAACAGTATGATTGTGTCCATAATAACATAATAACATAGTTTTATTTATACTAGTTAAATTACTATCCTTTATCTCTTTTTTAGTTAATGGTTTCATACTATCCAGCCGTTCCCATCCTGATTCTAATGCTTCTTGATAAGCGTTCATTATATTTTATATAATGCTAATATTTTTTTTCAATTAATATATAAGATTGCGGCATATTGGTATCTAAGCATAATTAATATGTTTTATAACTTTCATTTTCAAGACTAACCAATATTATATTAAATAAATTAGCATTTTTTTAATTATACCATGTTCTGATTACATAATATAAAAAAATTAAGAATAATTATTTAAAGCATTCCTCTTTAAATTGAATATTTATTATAAGATTATATAAATACTATAATGAATGATTCTGATAATACATTTATTCCCTGTTGCGAAAAGATTATAAAAAACATGTCAGACAAAGAAGAAATAGATGTCGATAAGGATATAACTGATGATTTAAAAAAACCTATAACCAAAAAAATTATTAAGCATATCGAGGTATCATCATCTGACGATGAGTCGCCAGTGTTAATAACAAAAATGGCTAAACCTCCAACTAAACTTTACGACATTGACACTGGTAAACTTATAACCACTAAACCGATTGATAAGGATATTTCTAAAGATAAATATCTATCTTCATCCAAAGAAGACGACGAAGACGACGATGATGATTGTATAATAAGAGAAGGCGATAAACTATTTTGTTATAAAAGAGATAATGCACAAGTTCCACGCCATCATTTACGCAAATATATAACGCAAATGAATTATCGTAAATTTGAATGGTCTTCTGGACAATGTGAATTTGATGAACATCATATTACTATCAGGGAATATAAGCCTAATGGCACAGACTCCGCCGATTATATCGAAAAACGAACACTCGCAAATGACGATGGTTGGGCGCGTATAATTAGGAAATTATCCAATAAAAAACTCCGGGCTATTTCATTTTTTCGCGCCAGTGAATGGGACAGTGATGCTTCTGGTTATAACTCTGACTGGGATAATGAAGTATGCTATTCGATGGATTCAATTTATTACATAACGCAAAGCGGATACTTCGTTAAAAGCGAAATTTATGCGTGGCAAGAACAACACTTCGAAAAAGCGGCAAAAGAAAATGACAATGCAAAAATTATAGAAGTGCTTGACTATTTGGCTAAAATTGGTTTTAATAAAATGCCTCATCCTGGCATAAAACAAAAAGGTTTTCCTTATAAACGAGATTGGATCGGGCGATGGTTTTCTGAAGCATTATTTAAGCAAATAAAAGATGAAGGATTGCGAAAGCGTGCATTTAGCACATGGTTTCGTGGATTGGAATTATAATTGAACTATTTATATAAAACTCAACAGAATATTATTTGATGTTTGCATAATGATTATAACAAAAAAACAACCGCCGTTAAAATTTTATTAGAGAATTCTTATGGCAAACATTAGAGCAAATTATATCAAAAATATAATGCTTTTGCAAATAATACAAAACAGCACGATATTTTAGTTTTCCTATATTTGATGAAGCCAGAATTAATAAAATATAATATTCGTGAATGCAACTATACAAAACATATTTCTTGTATAAGAAATGGAATACCTATTATGTTCTTTGGGATAGTCAATATGTTATGATATAATAGCATTACTATTATATCATATCTATTATTATCTAAGATATCAACCAATAATATAGGTATAAATATTAACCGCATTAAAAAAAATACTTCGAAGAAGATTTTCCTAGATATGTAAGAAGTAAATTATCAACAAAGCATAAATGGACTAGATCTTATATAATTACATATATAAAGTTATTGCAATTGATAGATAAGAATTATACTAATGATTTACAAAAATGATGTATGTCATGAGGCGAACCCATACAAATTGTTTATATTACATAACCGCTATTATATATGCAATATTAGCCATATGTGATAAATATTCGGCATCTAACAAATTATTCCTTACTACATATCTTTTCTTTTTGTTCATTAATACTCATAGTTTCATCGAAACAAAGCATATGGTCTGTTATTTTCCAACATGATCGAAATAGATTATTGAATTCCTAAAAATATATAACTTTGGATGTAATACCATCATATATATTTTTCGGGGTTGAAATATTTGCGTTATATATTAAGTTATACCTCAATACAAGAGGTAATCCATGCATACCTCAATGAGTTAGAGAATTTTGTAATAATAATGTATTCAATAAGCATTTCTGTAAGACCAAGCCATTCGCAGTTAAAATCCGTGATAATTTTCTCAATCGTGCTTATATCGGGCTTTATAATTTGCATTAATAACTCTAAAAATAAGGCATTAAAACTCGCCCCATTTTCTACCTTATGATTATAATAAGCATATATTAAATTATATATTAAAACATAACTAACACCATCCCATTTAATATATTTAGCCAATTTAAGAAATCGCGAACAATGCTTATTGATTGGCCATTTATCATGAAATAACACGGTATAATGATTCTCTAAATCAAAACTAGTTAATAATATGCTACATGATTTATAACATTTGTTTAGGTATAAATAAGCAAACATATCTTTTTTTTGTTTGTCGGACGTTAATACTTTTAGAATTTGTTCATTTATTTCGTAATCGCAACTGATATGTAGTTTTTGCAACGACACAGCGTATGTATACCTATCTAATGTTTCAGTATTAGTTATAATAGATTGAATAACTGCATCCATTACTCAAGATAATTATAATTATTATTTTTTCAATTACAATTACAATTACAATTACAAATACATGACATAGTTTTGTTTGCGATTAATGCTTAATATATGGCACTATATCGCCTATTTTTTGTTTAATCAATGAACCAGAATCGGTAGAATACCATATCGTTTTTATACCAAATGTTTTCAATACATTAAAACAATTATCGCAACATTTTGAATTGCGAAATGTCCCATCTTTGGCAATACAAATTATCATTATCCGCAATTTCTTGCGACTTCCGCGTGGAATAAATTTAGGGTTTACGTATTGCTTCGTAAGAGACAATATTTATTCCTAGTAGAATGGCTCATATTTGAATATTTACGACATACGGCCACCTCGGCGTGTTCGGCTTTGGTATGCCTTCCAAAAATGCCTTCATGAGATAGAGAGTTATATCCACTACTAATTATTTTATTACCAGAAAACATGAGCGAGCCATGCAATGATCGCAAATCTGCAGTAATATTCTCTTTGCATAGGTTTGTCAAATAGTCGACGAATTTGGTTATTTTACGAGTCGGGCTTGTCATTTACTTTATATTATAATTATTAATTAAATTAAATTTAAATGCAAGAATGTAAATATAACGCTTACTTGCTTTATTCTGTTGTTTGTTAAATCACATAATCTTTGCATCAATACAATTAAATATTTTTGGATATCATTAATAATCCATTGGCTATCAGAGGAACCTAATCGACAGAATCCCACGCAACTACGTGCATTATATTGCATAATTCTTCTTTATAGGCATACCTCTGTTTCTCAAGGACGCAAACCGTTTCATATTGAAACGCTGTTAATATTTGAATTTCCGAATAACATGCAAGTCTCCATTCAATCTGTTTTATTTCAAAATTTATTAATGTTGTGGCAGAACGCGCTAGATATATTTTTCTTGCAACATTGTAATCAAAAAATTGCAAATTATAAATCACGCCTTCATTAATTTCTTTGAAAATTGCATCGCTTATTGGTATAATACCAAAATCAAACAACCGAAAAAGATTATTAGCAAATATTAGAATAATCGCCATATCTTGAATTATTTCATCGCATTCAAATACAACTTGATGACATAACAAGTAATGTTCGTATTCGCTCATATTACCGAAAAAAATACCAGACGTCATAAGTATAACAAGATGTGTTATTTCTTCAAGCGATAGTATAAATTCATTGGCTTGCTCCGGGGTCTGTTCCTCTTCATCAATGATCTCAATATTAATATAAGATGATGTTTCCGGGTCTTCCAAATCATGGCATCGTTTTTTTGACATTATATAATGTAATGCAACATATTGCGATAATGCAAAGCGGAGCAATAATAACAAAATATCAATTATTACTATAATAATGCATTGCAATTGTAATTGCAATGCAATTGCAATAATTAAATGTTAGTCCCATCCTTCGTTGGTATAATATACTAACTGTGCAAAAGTTTGTATTAAGCCAACCATGTCTTTATTTTCGTATGACTTAGCAGTTTCAGTGAGTTCAGAAAGGTCTTCTACTAATAAATGTAAAAAACGCGATGCAACAGATTTTGACTCATACTCTGTTGCATAACTGATAAAATTGATTTCATATCGGGCTTTTTCAAGAAGATGGATGAGCACATCACCAAATTTGTTTGGTTCACTGCACGAATGCATGCTAAGCCTAAGCCTAAGTCTAAGCCTAAGCCTAAGCCTAAGTCTTCCTTAATTGTTGCGATTTATTATTGTGATTAGATTTGCACTAATAAAAAACTCGGCACCAAGGCGCACATTGTTAGTATACCACTCAAAAGAAGAATTATTATTATATTTAAATCTCTTATCTATAGTATACCAATTATTATAACTGTCTCTTTCTCTTCTGCATATTTGCGATTTATGAAAAATCTTTGACAATATGTAATGATACGTATGCAATATTGTAGATTGTGCGCTTGATTGTTCGAATTTTAGGTATAAATAACGCTTCAAAATGTTATCTTTTTTAATGAAGAATGGATAAAAAACAACCGCTTTTATATAGTGGCAATCATAAATTATGATCTTGTCTTTAAAAACTCCTTCATATATACAAATTCCAGCGTCTGTTTTATTATACCTATCATTTAGCCTTTTGTGCATTATCGCAACATCGCGCTTTTTTCCAAATTTATTTTTATTAATGAAATTGTCATGCGATAAAAAATATTTTCGCCCTCTGTCGCGATTGACAAGGTATCCTTCATTGCATGTGCAAAATTTTTTGAATAATTCCGCATTGTCATCTTCCGCAACAAATGCACCTTTTATTATTATGAAATTGTTGTTTTTTAACACCGCAAATAAGTTGGAAACAATGGCGTTCATTATAATAATTAATTTATAAATTACATGGCAATATACAAAAATGTTTTTGTTCAAAGTCATTATTATCGCCGATTGTCTAAAACATCCCATAATACTAAAAATGATGTAGTATGACCTCTAAACAATAACGACAAAAATGCAAATATTGCCACAATCAAATATGCTTTTAGATGATAAAATATCCAAAAGTGCGCAGTTGTCTCAGTCGCGCCTCTATTCAAAATTCTGTTGGTTTCTGTTTTTGTATTATGACCATGGTCGAAAATATAGTAGCCAGAAAGTAGTATTATTCCTTCTATTATTGATAACAATATTAACATTGACAACCCGATTTTTAGTTTTATGTTCATTCTTTATATTAATATAATTAATAATAAATTTTCGATAAAAAGGCGTTTTAAATGTGCAAAGGTGTAAAATGATTTTTTATTGTTTTAAACAATATTATATTAATAATTATAATAATACCGAATCCGCTCCTGATTGAATTGCGATTATGTTTTCAAGCCGTCATACATTAAATGACTGCCGGGAATCCAAGCAAACGACACGCGCAGAAATGGTTCTGCGCGCCCGTCTAGTGCATGTTGCTATCAAAACACGGTGTTTTAAAGAAGCCTGGGGAAATCATACATGCCGCCTGCATTTATACAGGCAATAGGATGCTAAGCATTGGTTGGAATTCAAGTTATTCGATGTCCTGCGGGATGGAATCATCGTCTAGGCATGCAGAGGCAATGGCGATAGAGCAGTTATTCACGAAGAAAGTTGCCAAACAAGCGCGTTATTTACATAGGACAAAGCAACGATTGCATTCTGGAAAGAATTTATCTATACTAGTCATCCGCTTAGATAGTTTAGACAAGTTGCGTCAATCAAAGCCATGCGCGGATTGCATTGCATTATTACAATCGTTTTCAATATGCACGGCAAAATGGTCAAAGGACGACGAAACCATAGCAACTGAGCGCGTTGCTACCTTGCAGACTGATTTCGTTTCAACTGGCAACCGCGCTTGGAAGCGGGCTTGTGCTTAGATTTGCGTTATATTGCATTATGTTTCATTGCATTACATTATTTTACTTTGTGCAGTGTTATTTTGCAAAATAACACAACGCAAAGTAACACTAATTTAAATAAAGATTACATTATAAAAAAATGAGTCCATAAACCCCATCATGCATTCATGGAATAAACGCATGACCATCATAGGAAACCTCCACAGATCCGGCACCAGTATATTTTATTTCTTCCATACTTTCTTCGTCAATATAATCACTACAATGTATTGATTCTGCTGTATATAAATAACTTGGTCTATAACACTTAACGTGTTTTAGATTACTTGCGGAAAGCAATAGGGTATAAATCTCGGAATAAAAAACTTCCGCATTGTCAATGTAATGCTTACTTATTTTTTTCCATCCTTTTCTATATCTTGTAATTTTTGCATTCTTGCAATATTTATCTAATTCTATTACAATATATTTATATTCAAACTTTTGATAGTTCATACATTTTATGTATTCTATTAGATATTTATTAGGAACTACTGCATTATGTTTATTATAACGTATGCCATTTGGCGAGATATAATTGTTATACTTAGTATAATACCTATTATTACCATAATCAGATTCATCTTCATCTTCATCTTCATCTTCGTCATCATCTTCATCATCATCATCTTCATCTTCATCGTTATCATCTTCATCATCATCGTCATCATCTTCATCTTTGGTATAATGATCTGATCCAGTGTCGTCTTTTTTATACATTAATAATTCGTAATTATCAGTTATTAATACTCTCGGCATAACTTCTTCATTTTCGTCGGAGTCTGCCATTAACGATTATTATAATTAATAATAATATAATCAATTGCATTGCATTACATTACATTGCAACTCAATGTAATGCAATGCAATGCAATTGATTATATTATATTATTATAATTAACATTAATGGAATACCTGTTATTATCTAAGATATCAACCAATAATATAATTTATGATATTGGTATAATATTGTTAATACTTCCACTATTAACCGCATTAAAAAAATACTTCGAAGAAGATTTTCCTAGATATGTAAGAAATAAATTATCAACCCAGCATAAATGGACAAGTATATCTTATTCTGGCCTCGAATCAATACAGTATGCTTATTTTACTTATTGCGTATCATCGCCATTTATAGCACTATGCCATTACATTACAATTAATAATTTAGCAAAACAAAATTATAACAGAAACGATAGAAGGGTAAAATATATATGTGATGGAACTAATATCAAGTTGAATGATGAAATTTATGCTGATATAAATACCGAAAATATTGAGATCGGCGAGAAAGATACCCATGTTAGTTCTATTAAAAAAATAACAGTTATAATTAGATCAATGAAACATAATTTTACTGAGTTGAAGAATTTTGTAGCCCAGTGTGAAAAGGATTATAATATATTTTGTGAAAAAAAAAATGAGAATAAGTTATATCACTTTATTTATCAGAAATGCCTGGAAGAAGGCCAATGTCCTATATTCTCAAAAACATTATTATCTGATATAAATAATGTAAACGAAAAATCATATGAGACTTTCGATACCATATTTAGCGAACATAAAGAAACATTAAAAAGTGCGGTTGATCGCCTCAAACAAGATAGTTTTTATATTAAAACTGGCGCAAAACGCAAAGCGGGATTTCTATTTCATGGCGTTCCAGGATGCGGTAAAACTGCACATGTAACTGCAATCGCTAACTATGGAAATCGGCATATTATTGAAGTGCCAATGGCGCGAGTTAAAACTAATATTGAACTTGAAAATATATTAGCATTAACTGAAATTAACGGTGTTACCTTTAAGCGCAAACAAGTAATATTTTTATTCGATGAAATCGATCAATGCAAAGAGTTAAAACCCCGCACTAATGAAAAAGATGACGAAGACAAAGATGGCATAATCAATAAAATAGCAAAAACAGAAATCGCAGATCAGTTAAACCTTGGTTTTATACTGTCGCGTTTCGACGGAATTGGAAATTATGCCGGAATGATAATAATAGCAACCACAAATTGCATAGAAGAACTGTCTCCTGCATTATATCGTGAAGGTAGGCTTACACCTATAAATTTTACTTATTGTCGGCATGAGGATATAGTTAATATTATTGAGTATAGATATGATATAAAAATAAACAGTGATGATTTATTAAGAATACCAGACAGATCTCACAAAATTACACCTACAAAGTTATTGCAATTGATAGATAAGAATTATACTAATATGATGAACATTTTTAATGATTTACAACAATGATTCCGTGCATTCCTTTGCAAATTGATAATAATATTTGCTAATATTATTATCTGTTTCTTTATATATAGAAAGACATGCCTTAATCCATGCACATCTAATACTTTTTTCCCATGCAATGTTAGCCAAATATTTATCACATTCGTCATCTAATATGGCATAAATATAATTATAACCACGACAAGATAGATATAACGATTTTATTGTTTTTATGTTTATTTCAGTTATATCTAATACGACCAATAATTCATAGCACTCATTATAACACAATATATATGATGTTAATAAGGAATAAATTTTATTTATATCCAAATTATTGGAATAACTAACAAACTTAAGTATCTTTTCTTTTTGTTCATTAATATTCATAGTTTCATCGATATAAACCTGACAGATATAATACATATGGTCTGTTATTTTCCAACATGAATGAAATAAATTATTGCGGTATAAATAAATTCCTAAAATACATAACTTTGTATGTGATATATAACCATTATATATATTTCCGGGGTTAGTATCTCTATTAAGTAATTCCGCGATTTCTGCATCGGTTATAAATGGAATTATACCAGAACTAGTTTCTAATTCTTTTATATCAGTATTCCATAAGTCTGATTCCGATTTAGCACTATTTATAACATGTAATACTTTAGTAAAGATATCCATTTTAATATAATTATGAATAACTATTTTTCAATTACATTACATTTGCATTACATTTGCATTATTTGATGATGTTATTGCACAGATGGAAATATTAGCGTTACAATTATAACACATAACTAAACAATTAATTCAATAAGCCTATTTGCTATTAGTTTAATTACAATCAATGAAACAGCATTTCCAGCAAGACAATATTGCTTACTGTCAGCAATATCGTCAGGAAGGATATATGTTTCTGGAAATGAAAAACATTCGCGTGGTGTTAATTTTCGTATTCCTTTGACAGTAAGACATATATGAACATTATGACCTCCAGTGCCCATATTTGCAGTCAATGTAGGGCATTCATTACTTTTGTTTTCTCTAATGTATACCCGCCGATATTGATAAATAGTATCTGGTTTAGTTATTTCTTTATATAATAAAGGATAAATCACAGATTTAGAGGTATACCAATATTTCTCCGCAACATCAGGCATAATATATTTAGAAATGGGTTCCTTTGGAATTTTCATAAAATCTAGTGAAAATTTATCATAAATTTCCCGCGATTTTATTCCAACAATATATATGCGCTCCCTATGTTGTGGAACTCCAGTAATTTCTGCGGTATTAAGAACGGCATATCTTAATAAGTAGCCCCTATCAGTTAAATTTTTCTTAATTATTTCAAATGTTCTTCCTTTGTCGTGGCTCAATAAGTTTCTAACATTTTCCAAAATTATAAACGATGGTTCATGATAGTCAATTATTTCCATAATTTTCCAGAATACATTTGACCTTTCATCATTAAAACCTTCTTGTTTGCCCGCTATACTAAACGGTTGGCAAGGAAAACCTCCTGTTAAAATATCGTGGGGTGGAATACTATCTACAGGTATACTATTTAAATCACCTTGAGTTAATTTGTGTTCGTGATTAGCATCATAAATAGTTTTTGACCATGGTGTTATATCATTAGCGAATACACACTCAACCTTGTTTGTATCACATACTGTATAAAAGCACCCGTTCCTGCAAATAAATCAATCATTTTTAGTTTTTTATTTGATTTCGGTGGAGTTATGCCTGGCAATGGCGTTATGACTTTCGGCACTGTTTTTTTTATTAATTTAATTATACCTGGTTTATTCATTATGCCCTTTAATTATACCTGGTTTGCAAATCTCTATTAATTCAATGCGTGTTTTCTTTAATAGAAAAATGTCATCCATTATTGATTAATATAAATAATTATAATTCAATTACATTTAGTATAGGTTTAATTTTAGGTTGATATAGTTTACATAATAAATCTATTGCAATAAGGCGCAATGTTTGCAAAGGTGGCATTCGGTCATAATTTTGTTCCCCTACATTAAATGTAAAATGTTGTAGGGTTTCAACTACGTTGTCAATTACATTATGTCGTCCATGCATTTTTATTATGTTAGAGTAGCCGGCTTCATTTACATAAATTAAGTTTTTGTTATATTTAACTACATTAGTTTTTTGTATCCTGTTTATTTCTTTTATAATACTTGTCGATAACTTAATATCGCCTAATTTTTTAACATCATTTTTATCAAGGCGATTAATAGATATTTCGGCACCTAATGCTCGACAAAGACGATTAAATTCATACCATATGTTGCCATCAGAATCAGGTATAACCGTAAAATTAAGGAACATATAATATAGCCAAACTTATTTATTTTTTTGCAAATATATATGCTTTATAAAATTATATTGTCGCGACCAATATTGGGTATAATAGTTGAAGTAGAAGGATTGCACTCAGAACATTCATTACATGTAAGTGTGCGGGATTCTTTTATGTCTAAAACATCGACCTTTGCATTATTTGTTTTACAATTAATAATATTACCAGCAATTGAATAAAACATATCAAACCCAACATCAACATTTTTTGCATAACATTTTATAAATTTTGCATTAAATGTAGGTTGAATAAATGTTTGTCTTGGATCAGGCGCCCAGCCAAATCCGACACCTTTTGTATTAATTCCCGTAGTTACTATATCTTCTGCAAGGCAATTATGAAATTCAGTATTTAATGCACAACTTGAACTAAATCCCGCACATTGTAAATCTTGAGGTTTTAATACTTTTACCTTTTTAACAACACAATCTTGTATTTTTGTGTTATAACTCATTATTATTTCAACCCCAGTTGCCTTTGCGCCGGTTCCAGTAGCAATCCCACTTGTAATATTATGTATATCGCAATTTTTTACAATAATATCAGATGAACATACAAAAACAGAAACTGCATGTGAATCATCACATGAGCCATGAACATTATTAATATTGCAATTAGAAACCAAAACATAAGAACTTAAAAAAAGAAATATACCTAATGTTGTATGTCCAGGAGACATTTTTGGTAAAATTGTGCCGGAATTAATCCCAGAAACTTCATTATCGCTGAAAACGATATTTTTGCTTGCCAATGCTGAAATTCCACTACAACCCCCGGCATTATTTACGCAATTTTTGACTAATGATGATATTATCTTCGAATTCATACAAAAACGCATTTGGATACCGGCATACGATAATGATTGCACATTGGCGTTTGAAACCGACGAATTTGATATTATAACATTGGTTCCACCAACAATAAAAATTCCTGCAGACGCAAAACTTACATCCGCGCATCTTTGGTTTGACACTTTCATTTTTATAATAGTAATGTTAGAACTATTAAATGAAGTTATGGTATAACTACCGAAACCTGACATAGACCCGTTTATAACCTGAACATTGGATAAATTGGAAGTTATATATATGCCCACAGAGTCTAAATTAGAAGCATTAGTTTGTGTTATTTGGTATCCTTGTAAATTTAAAACAACATTGCTTGAATTTATTACGATAGCGCATATAGTCACACCAGAGGGGGTTATTGCTGCATTAAAATTTATATTATTGCTTAGGAAATAAGTTCCAGGAGAATTTATTTGAACCCCAGATGGCGGGATAACTGCAATATTATAATTAGTAATAGTGCCTTGTCTTATATTCTTAGGCGTGCTTATATATTTTTGTATTATTGTGCGAGCCATTATATCATCGTTCGACTTTGCATTTATGTATGATTGTAATTGTGTCGATAATTTTAAGTTTGACGGGATTATAGATATTATTAAGAACATTACAAAGTAATAAGAAAATATAGGATACTTCCACTCGGGTTGCGACATTACATTAAGAATTATTTGTTCCATATATTATTTATATTATATAAATAATATATGTTTAATTATTTCTTTCCATTAAATGCAATGTAATGTAATGTAATGCAATAGGAAACACGGTAAAATTAAAATATTCTATGGTATAGAATTATTTATCTTAATATAATGCACTGTTATAACCGAATTTGTAGATTTAGTATTGTGGCTCTTATCATAAATATAAGAATTAGATAACATATTAATAGTCTCCGTTTTAATTGGTATAAATTGCACCCCTGGAGGCAATATCACCTCATATTCATATCGCGACATCCATTTATCATTTTTTTCATTTATTTCTATATATAACCCTTTGCATCCTCCTGTTATTTGATATATATGAACATCTTTGCCTGTCTCACAAAATGATTGTAAAGGAATCAAACTCCATGATGAAAAAGTATTAATAGTATTACCAACATAACTAATGTCCATACAACGATATAAGTTATACCTAATATGCAACTGTCGTGTTATTACGATATCATTCATATCCATTATATATTTTTTAATTAAATCCTCTTTATTGTTTAATATTCTCTTAACATCAGAACAAACTTCCTCTGCTGTTTTATAATTTGGATTATAACTATTAGAAGGAGTAACAAAGACTCTTCCGTCAATTAAATATTGTTGAATATCAAAAAAATTATACGGTTTATTACGAGAACCCGGTCCAATATATCTAGTCAAAATATCTATTTCATTTGTCGAAAATTTGTTTAAAATATCAAAGCGTTTAATTAATTTATTATTATATTCCTTTATCTTTGCCATATTTATACCAAAAAAGAAAATAGAAATGGTTTATGTATCCGCATTAATAATATATATTAATGCGGATATATATTATTAATGCGGATACATAAAATTAATGCGGTCATATGTCCAGTAATATGTAATTACATTTCATCGCAACTTAATATAATGAACGATAATCACATCAGCGTCAGTTTCATCATCATATTTTTTGCCATAAATATATGCATTAGAAATTTTATTAATTGTCTCTGTTTTATACTCAATAAATTCCACTCCTGGCGCAAGTATTACTTCATAATTATAAAAATCAGGCCATGTTTCGCTTATTTCATTTATTTCAATATATAACCCTTTGCATCCGCCGGTTAATTTGTATAAATGAACAATACCATCAGTTTCACAAAAACCAGGTAATGGGATCATACTCCATGAAGAAAAAGTATTAATGGTATTACCGGAATAACTAACGTCCATACAACGATATAAGTTATACATAATTGTTTTTTGATGACGGGTTATAAGTGCAGATAATTCGTTTATAAACAAATTATATCTTTCTTCCTTTGCAGACAGTGTTTTCTTAACTATGGAATAAATTTGTTTGGCCGTTTTTTTTATAATTTTGCTCGTATTATCGATACGGTCATATGTAATTTGACCGGTTGTTAAATATGTCTGAATATCAGTTAAATTAAAATTTTGCGTGGTGTTAGCGCCAATATAGGTTGATATTAGATTTAGTTCATGTTCAGAAAATTTATTAATAATGTCAAAGCGTTTTATTAATCGCGTGTTGTATTTCTTTACATTTTCTATTTTTATACCAAAGTATTTACACCAAAAAGGGTTATGCATTATAATAATTAATTAATATTATTATAATGGCATGCATAATTGAATTATTATCGGTCTACTAATTATTAGTATAAAAATCAAATCAACATATACACGATACAACGTGCCATATTATAAAATGACAATCGACCCCAACGAAGCATTGCAAAGTCGGTTTGAGTTATGGGATCAACACGATGCAATTTTTGATTCGTTGCTTCCTGGTTTAAGATCAAGTATGAACGCTTTATCCGAAATGAAGCGCGCATGGGCAGAAGAACCACGGAGATCACGCGTTCTTGATAGAATTAAAACGATAATTGCGGTATCAGATGATGACACTTATTTGCAATTATACGCGCAGAAATGCCTCGCTCAGGCTTATTATCTTTTATACAATTATGAAGAATCGTTAGCAATAATTAATATAATAAAAGAACAAAATATGCATAATGAGATTCCTAAGGATATCATCGATGCGATTAATACGCTTTATCGAATAATTATGCGAATAATTGCATTATAACCAGATATAATTTCTTTGCTCATTGCATCGTCATACGTCATCTTCGTCGTCTTCTTCCAAATTAAACTGATTTTTATTATAGCTAACAATAACAGTGCCGCGTCCAGAATATTTTTCTTCTTCTAAATCATCAGTTTCATAACCACAATCAGGTCCAACAAGAAAGGTAGAGGTATAAATATAACTCGGCCTATACATTAAAACTTGCACTCCAGACAGCATTAGGTCATAAATCTTTGCATATATGACATCCATGCCTCGAAGATATATCGTTTTTGTTAGTTCTTTATGCATAATTTCCGGATTTGCCCATTTATTCTCTCCTGATATCGGAAAAAAATCAGCATATTTATGCATTGTAGCGCGAAGTTTCTTTTTGTCTAATTTGATTGTGGCGTAATTAGTCTTAAATTTAGTATACCCCATATGCTTAATATATGGCACTAACTCTTCGTTTGGAACAAATTCGGCATCGTCTTTAATATAAATCGTGCCATTTATACTGATGTAATCAGAATATTTAGTGTAATAAATATTATGTTTCCTGCAATATTCTTCGTATAATTCACTATCTTCAGCGGGGGCATCCTTATATATTAGGTGTGCCATTATGTTATATTATTATATATATATTTTCAATTACGTGCATAGGAACATGAACAAAGCGCAAGCACAAGCACAGAAGCAATTGGTCCTACTCGGATATTCCGTCAAATGCCAGTATTAGACATTTTTTATTATATATTGTATATTTATATGAATGATTCCGGCATCAAATTAATAATTTTGCGAACAGATTTATACGATAATGATACTATAAAAAACATTAAAAGAAATATATTAGAAATGCAAAATATTACACCTCATCTTCCTGAGATAGATTTTATAACCAAAAAAATTATATGCGCCAATTTCCCCGAAATATTGCCGAGTAATATCTCTTTTGAGCAATTATTATATCGAATTTATCATATTTATGGCGCATTTTTTTCAAGTAATTATTCTAAAGCAAAATATATTATGAAACCATGCTTGATTAATTATTCGATAAAGATAACAGATAAACATGGTGCAGTCGGCCATGAATTAAATTATGGGTGGTATTCTCCTACTATGCGAAAAACATGTGAAGCATTTGCGCAACTAATAAAACCAAAAACAGTATGTTTTATTGGATCACCTTCCTTTGGAAAGGAGGGCATAGCAATACTTCAAACACAAGGAATAAAAATGAATGTTCATATATATTCTCATTTTACAATGCCTTGTGCAGATCCAAACTATGCAGAAATAAAAACATTTGAGGATGATTTACAATGGTTTAAATTTAAATATCCGCGTTTACATACTACTGTTGCAAACTTATCCAGATATTCAAAAAAACATAATATTAATGTTCATAATTATACAATATATGATGCAGTAGTCCATATGATAAATAATAGCATAATCCCCGACTATATTTATATAACAAAAACAGATGACTTGAAAAATGACGAGGATATAAAATTTATAATAGATAATTTATTTAATCTAAATAAAGATATAGTAATTATATTACAGTTATACTCTCCAAAATTAAGAATGCCAATAAAAGACATAATTTTTAAGGAATATAAACCAATATTTATTCCATCTTTTACATCTTCAGAATGGCTTAAAAGTATATCACCAAAGCACGGCTCAACCCGTAGTTATATTATAACCCACATTAATTTATTAAATGCACAGTTTAAGCCACCTAAATCTAACTTCTCTTATATGGATAATTTAGAAAAACATGGCTTCCTTAGAAAAAATTACGACAAGTTAAAAATTCCTCATTTATACAACTATGATTTAGAAAAATATAATCCACATGAAATACAGACAGAAATATATCCTGATTACATATATGATTACTCTATTCTAAAAGAATATTTTAGCGAAACATATGCTAAGTATAAAAATGAATTAGATAACTTTCACCTAAATATTAAGAATGATATAATATCTAGTATATATTTAACAAGGATGATTAATATAGGCCTTTTATGGTTTCCTTTGGAATCACATATTAATACCACCGAAAGCATTTTTATACATAATATTTTATATAAGTATATCAAAGAAAATAAAAAAAAATTAACCGATTTAAATATTGTCGAAATAGGGTGTGCATATGGTATGTCAGGAATGATAATTGCAAACTGTCTATGTCAAAATTTGCACGCAGGAATGAATGCAACCTTTATCTCAATAGATCCAAATCAAATGACACAGTGGCACGGAGTAGGGCTATCTATGATTAATAAAATTATTAATTCTATAAGCATAAAATCAACACCTAATAAAGGCTTATTGTCTAATAAAAACCCATCGCCTAATAAAAACCCATCGCCTAATAAAAACCTAATAACTCATAAATTAGTGCAAAAATATAGCACATGGCTATCTACATATCCTATGGCGCATTTTGATATTATTTTTATAGATGGCGCGCATGATTTTTTTACTGTATACCATGATATAATTACTGCAGATAATAAACTATGTGTTGGAGGAGTTATAATATTAGACGATGTTTTACATAAGGAGGTAGGCGATGCTGTGCGAAAGTTTTTTGAAGGCAATGAAATATATCTAAAAATATCGCCATCACCGCGAACAATGTATGCCTATAAAAAATTATACTGAGAGGTTTTAACGCCATTTAAAGCATTGAAAAAAATATTACACAAAGAAGTAATAAAATTACTCCATTATTAATGATGATATAGGTATAAATCATGAGACGAGCCCGATTACATTATACTGTTATCCAGATACATCTTGGGCTATTACCAAAAAGTCCTGCGCTTTTTTTTTAAACATTATTATTAATCGGTAGTAAGCCTGTTTTTTTGAACAATATTCTTCGGGCGGAACTGCATGACTCTCGAACTTCGATTTAAGAGCAGTTATTGATGCTTGTAACACAGCGCCTTCTGATGTTTTAGCATAGGCGTCCTCGGCAGCCTGAAGAATGCGGTCTTCTTCTTCTCGGGCCTTGATATGGGCATCCCTGCAAATATTCAGTTGGCATTTATATTCGCGCAATAATTGTTTCTTAAAACTATGCGAAAGTATAACCCTTTTAAAATAAGAACATATGGGATCTTGTGGGCTGTGGGGTTTCAGTCCTGATTCAATTTCACTCCATGCGTTTAAATTTTTTTTAAGCCATTCTTTGACAGCAGTGTGATAGTCACCAGGGATTGTTTCAGGGACAACACAACGAAATGCGATGTAATCCGCGATTTCGCTTTCAGACCATTTGCCAAATGAAACAGTGCATTGACCGGGCATTCTTCCATTAGTGTGCGTCTGTGGTATTTTATGTATAAAATACGTTAATGCGTAAGAATACAAGGCTAGTAGAGCAAGCCGAAAAGCCTGAATTTCTTCCAGTGAAAAATGGGGATCCATTGTGCATTTTTATTATTTTATTATTGCACATAAAATAATAAAAATCAAAATAATCATTTTGCTAAAACAGGCTAGTTTCATGTTATAAAGGTAATAATTAAATAGATATATATTTATTATAATGCCGAAATAATAAGTATACCTTTCTCAAGTATATATAACTCTTTATGTTCTCAGTTTTGGTTAAATTGTAATATTATTTCTATTTAAAATGCATTATGTTGCGTAATTTAATATTATTTATTTGCTTATTAAATCATTATAATAATATTAAATTTCATGGGTTTAATGTGTTAGTTGGTAGTATAGCTAATAAGTTAGAGCCAACCTTAAAATCAGTTACCGGGTTGCAATTTATGCTATTTGCCGTGCCTGATTGTATAACTGTTCCGTTAGTATAACATATACAGTCCGTTGCGCATAGAACTATATATGCGACAATAGATAATCCTTGTAAATTAAAAAAACAAAAATTAAATGTTAATGTAATAACATAAGTATTATATGACGCAATTGCAATACTTAGTGTTTTAGATGTTGTGTCTGAAAACTCCCAGCGACAATTATTAAATATTAATTTCATATTTGCGATATTGTTACTTATTTCAAATAGTGGATAGAGACTATCATCTGATAATGTTCTCTTAAAAACAACATTATCGCATCTTGTTAATTGTGAATTTCCACTCATTTCAAAACATCCTTGTTTATTCTTGCTATTTATATATAAATTTGACAATGATAATTGAGATTTTCCATTTATACTAATTATAAATAATATGCCTATATTACCATTGCCTTCAAAAATTGAATCGGATACATTTACAACAACAGCATTTGCACTATTACTTTGTAATAGTAATCCATTACCTATTATATTACAATCTTTAATATTTATATTACAACTAACATTTGTCGATGATATAGTTATACCTCCAGTAATATATAATGAACCTATATTTATTATATTATTCGCAGTTGTATTATTTATAGTTATAGTTAATGTCCCAATAATTGTTGTATTCCATTTGCCAACTCCTAATAATGCTATACCAGATTTTAGTAATGTAATATTTTCTGTATAAACGCCACTATTTATAATAATCGTATTAAAAAGCCCACTAGTTAGTCCTTCAATATATGTTATTGCTTGTTGAATTGTTTTAAAAGGTTGATTTATAGAACCATTAACTCCTGAACCAGTTGTTCCATTAGCATCTACAAAATATGTAGACTTATATGTTATTGCTTGTCCATAACCTGTTGGGCCTATTTGACCGGTAGGAC
>Ga0208088_1000046_pt1 | contig 21162 bp, 21 predicted proteins | sample LakMenEpi02Apr12_FD_150661 | JGI IMG/M metagenome (GOLD analysis project Ga0208088, IMG submission 150661) | Freshwater microbial communities from Lake Mendota, WI - 02APR2012 deep hole epilimnion (SPAdes) | ecosystem: Environmental > Aquatic > Freshwater > Lake > Epilimnion/Euphotic zone ...
CAGTAGTAGCATAAATATTTATATTTGGTGATAAAATACCATCAAACATTGACCCAGATTCACATGCTTCAATATATACAACCATTTTATTATACATTTTATTTTCATACATATATGTAAATGTAGCATTCAAATCGTCCGCATAAATAGCATCAACCGGTGTCTCAATCTGGAGTGCACCACCATGATCGGCATATGCAAAGAACACATTATCATTACTAGTACTATTTAAAACTTCACCAGAACCGATACCTTTCATAGCAGAAGCATTTCCCATCAAAACATTAAAAAGATTTGTAGAGTTAACATCATTGCCAATATAAGACTTTTTGAAATTTTTATAGACATCAAAACCTTTACCTTTGCTAGGTTTATTGAATACTTGTCCAGGATAAGGGTTATTAGGATCGGATGCAATATCATCATATATGAATGTTATTATTTTATTATTATCAAAACCATGATCAATAAGAGTATGATAAGCATGCATAATATCACTTTGATGTCTATAATTTCCATATGAAGAACTTCCAGCAAAAAGAACAGCCCAATTATCAGCCGATACGACAGTTGATAATAGAGATAGTAAAGTAATTAGTATTGGAATCATTTTTAAGTATATAATATTTTCTATTATGTGATGATAGCAATAATGAATATAAAATTCAACTTTTTAAGGAGCATTATAATCATGTATTATTTCTTTCCAAGTCAAAATACCATCTATCATTTTACTTCCCATTCCTCTATTTAATTGAGCAGTAATAATTAAATAATCAGATAAATCATGTATATCAGAAGATAATTCAAAGAAAGCATTATATTTATGAATAATTTTATTAAAATCTAAATCAATGGAATCTTTAAAATATCCTTTATAAACAGTAAATATATTTGGATATGTTAAACTAGTATTTAAACCAGAACCACCCAAATAATATTGGCAGTTACTTCCTGCTATATTGGTAAATGCGCTATTTGCTACAATAATACCATTATAATAAATAGGAACAAGACTAACAGGATCTAAAACTGTTCCTGCATTATTTGATCTTACATAATATATGTTATATAATGTTTTAGAGTCATCTCTAGATGTTAAGGTTAAAGCCAATGGGATAACAGTTGATCTATAAAGAACATTTCCATTTGAATCACCTCCAATTCTTAAAGTTAAAATAGGTCTTTCTTCATTAGCAATTATAGGTATTTCAGAGGGTAATTTTAAACATAAAATTCTACCTAATGGATTATATCTAGTTTCTGATGATACTAATGTTGAATAATGTTTCATAGATCCGGAATCACCAGTTGATCCAGATATACCATATCTTACCGGTAAATCTCTTAATGCAAATATAGCAGTACTACCAGTAGAATTATATATAGCATGTGCCATACATAATTTACCATGTATAAGCAATCCAAATCTAACCATAACAGGCCAACTTACTTCAATATAAAAATTATTCATTTCTGCCCAATTTGCAGTAATAGTCGATGGTCCACTTCCATCAAATTTATCTATATTCCATTCATCTTGATTTATAATAATTGCACCTTGACCTGAAATACGAATTGACATTGTACCAATTGTACCAATTGAATCAACTTCATCATCTTCATTATCTTCTTCATGATCTCCATCATGTTGAAAATATAAACCTGCAGTATCATCCATAAATCCTGCTATAGTAGATACACCTAAATCATTTGAATCTAAATCATGTGAATTATTTGAACCATTATTCATAACACAACTCATATATAAACATAAAGATTTTCCTTGTTCAAATGCTAATATTTTTTTGGATTGAATTCTAACTTGTTCTGCAATATTTGTACCGTTAACAGAGAGTTTAACACCCCCATCTGATTGATAATCTATAGTAGATCCATCTGTAGTAGCATCATGTATAGATTCATAAAAATATTGTTGATCACCATTTGCATGCGTAATATCTAGAATTGTTACTGAATTGGAAACTCTTAAATTACCATAAGTATCTAATAAAGAGCTTTCAAGTCCTTCAACAGTTGTCGGATTATAATTTGCCATTATAATATTGAATAACAAAAAAATTGATTAATAAATTATCTATCAATTCTAAATACTATATTTAAAATATATAAATATGGTAGATTTTGATGGCAATGAAATAAATGAAGATAATTTTTTAAGCAAATATGTTGAATTTAATTCTGATAATATTAATAAATTTATTGAATTTAATTCTCATAATATTAATAAATTTATTATCTGTTGTCAAAATGGATATTTAGATGAAGCAAAAAAATTATATGGAGTGGGTATGGCTTCTAATATTATCAATAAAGCATTTCAAGATGCCTGTCTATTTGGTAGATTTGATATTGTTAAATGGTTATATTCCATAAAAAATAAACCTGATATATCTGATAATAATTATTTTGCTTTCATTAATGCAAGTTTTTATGGTCATTTAGATATATTGCAATGGTTATATACATTGCAAACTCCTATAAATCAAGAGGATATATTTAAATATGCATGTAGAGGAAAACAAGAAGATGTTGTAAAATGGTTAATAACTATACATGATGAATATGATTATGAAATAATAAATACATATATAATTCCACATGGTTTTACTGATTATGAAAGAAGACTTATAAAAAAAATAAGAAATATGGAAAATCAATTAAAGGAATTACAAGATTATAATAATAAAGATATTATAACAGATTTATCAACATTATATATATAGGAACTTTTTTATTTTAAAAAATTGAATATTTTTTTATTTGTTATTTGGTAAACAACTAAATTAATTAATAAATGCAATCAGAATTTATTAAAGCAGCTATAGAAGAAAATTTAGAAGGATTAATAATAAATTATGATCCAATAAATATATACCTTAAAGATGTCAATAAAGCTTTGTATATCGCATGTCGTAAAGGTTATTTAAATATAGGGACTGTTTAATTTAGACTCTTCAATCTTTTTTACTAGTGAAAAAGATTGAAAGATTTTAAATTAAATATTCCCTATTTTTACAGATTTAATTTTGGTTTTAATATTTTATTCAAAATTTTTAGTAAAATTTTGAATAAAAATATTAAAAGTCCAAATTAAACAGTAAAATAGTAAAATGGTTATTAATTAAAGGTGCAGATATACATCATGAAAATGAAAAATGTTTTATTACCGCATGTTCTGGTGGTAAAATAAATATAGTTAAATATCTAATTGAAAATGATTTTGCAATAAATATACATATAAATAATGAAAAAGCCTTTAAGGATTCATGTTATAATGGTCATTTAGAAATAATTAAATTATTAATGAGTTTAGATGATAAACCTGATATTCATTCTAATGATGATGAAGCCTTTGGTTTTCTTTCTTTCCAAGATCATTTAGATATAGCACAATTTTTATATTCTTTAGATAATAAACCAGATATAAGAGCTCTTGATGATAAAGCTTTTATATATGTATGCAATGGAGGTCATATAGAATTTGCTAAATGGTTAACAACATTATGTGATGATTATATAATTGATAACATTAATAATAATATAATAGAATATCATATTACAAATAAACATGAAAAAAAACTTATGAATAGAATAAAAAAAATAGAAGAAGATGTTGAAGAATTAAAAAATATAATTAATAAATTAAATATAAAAGATTCAACTATATTTATATAAAAAATATTTATTTTAATTCAATAATATCTTTTTTATCCTCTTTTTTTATAATCCAATCTGGTAATTTATATCCTGTTTGATTTTGTACTGTGTCTAACATAGGAATAAACGTTTTTACAAGTTGATTAATTGGTTCCATTGCTTCTTTACCATTTCCTGACCAGATTGTCATATTAGGATTTAGACCTTTAACTGCATCAGCATTTGTTCTGGCAAGTTTTTCATATAATCCATTTTCGCTTGTCATTCTTAGTTGTAATAACATATTTGGATCACCTCCTAAACTATCAATTAATTGTTTTGTACCAATTGATTCTGCATTTAATTTAGCTTTAATACCCTCAGCCTCATTTTGTGCTTGAACTAATTTAGCTTTTGCTTCTATTTCAATTGCAATAGCTTTACCTTCAGCTTCTTTAATTAATCTAACTTTTACAGCTTCTGCATCATTTTGAGCTTTAGTTAATTGAGCCTCAGCTTCTAATCGAATAGCTTGTGCTTTACCCTCTGTTTCTTTAATTAATCTTTCTGCATCTACTCTCGTTACAGATAAAGTTTCAGCTCTCTTTCTTTCTGTTTCAGTATCCAATTTTTTAGCTTCTAATTCTCTTTCCTTCTCAGCTTGAAATAATTTTACAGACAATTCTGATGCTATTTTTGCCTGATTTACAATCTGATCCTGTTCAGCTGTAAGTTTAGCAAGAGTTGCTTTAGATGTAACTATCTGTTGATTTCTTTCATTTTCACTAATAACAGTAGCAGCCTCAATTTCTGCAACTCTAATTCTTGTTTCAGCCTTTCTTGATTTATCACCAATATCACCCTCTTTTACTCTTTCAGCAACTTGAACTTTTGCATCATTTGATGCTTTTGATTTAATAATATCAGATTGGACTTTAAAATAATCGGAACCTTTGGGATCTGTTAACTCTTCAATATTTGCACTTGATATAACTAAACCATACTGTTCTAATTGCTGTTCAACATCCTGTTTAATTGCTTCTTTAAATACATGTCTACCAGAAAAGATTGTTTCAATTGGTGTATTAGCAGCTGCAATTCTTGTTCTCCCCTCTATAATACCCATAATAAGTTTTTCTCTTTCTTCATCTGATAAATTTAACATATATCTTGCATAATTTGTTAAATGTTGATCTGATATACCTGATCCTATAGTGTAAACACCAGGATAAGTGAATGGCAATTTTTCCTGAGACATAACCTCAAGAGAAAATCTTAAAGAAGATGGTGTAACATCAATATATTTTAATTGCTGATATGGCCATTTTACAAATTGTCTTCCAATTTGTATATCTTTAATACCTAAACCTGTTCGAACTAAATATTGATGTGGCTGACATGTTTTAAATCTAATAGCGACAAATCCTAAACCACCTACAGCAACACCAAATAATCCTAATTTTGCAATAATTGAATAATCTATATTATCCTTAATATTTGATGATTTATCATCTCTTCTATATGCCATTTTATATTTATATATCTATTATTTATAAGATTACACTAAATAAATAAAAATCAATTTTTTTATGAAACAACTAATTGTGTATTTCTTACTTTTCTTAATATTTTACTATTACATACAGGACACTTATCTTTTAAAGTTGCAGAACATTCATCGTCACATACACATTGATGTCCACATCTTAATAATACTATATTAACAGTCTCTTCCATACAAATTACACAACATCCTTCCTTGAATATTTTTACATCTTGTAAAATACCTTTTTCTAATTTGTCCTGTAATTTATCAAGTATCTCTTTTGTTTCAACTAAACTTAATCTCTCTGGTATTGATACAGCTAAACCATCTAATATAGACATACCAATAGTAATCATTGGACTATATAAGTCATAAACATAATTAACATATGTCTTACCAGTTGAAAAAAATAATTTTTCTCCATGTACAATCTTACCAACATGTGATGTATTAATTAAATCAATATCAGTAGGAGGTTTTATAATATGATGTGTTTTTTGTTCTTCTAATTTTTCATTCGCAATTTCATCAACTTTATCATCATCAGTATCATCTTCGTCATCTTCATTACTAAATAATCCACCAGCATCACCAGCATCACCAGCATCATCTTCGTCATCTTCATTACTAAATAATCCACCAGCATCACCAGCTTTTTCCTCTTTCTCTTCTTTTCTTTCTAATACTTTCTCTGTAGGTTTTATAGAAAAGGCATCTGAAACACTTTTAACCAATGATCTTAAAAATCCACCATTATTACTTTTTTTACTAGAACTATAAGATAATGTTTCTGATTTATAACATAATTCATCTATTCTTTCACCCCGACTTAAACCAGCATCAATATTTTGTATCATTCCCATCTTTTTATTTTCACTATCTATTCTTATATTACGATTTAATACTTTATGCGAATTATGTATTTTTTTAACACCTCTTGCAATTCTTTTTGCTTTAAATACTTCTTCGTCATCATCTTCATTACCAAATAATCCACCAGCATCACCTACTGCACCACCTACTGCAGCTCCAACTGCAGCATGTTGATTATTATAATAATTATATGCCTGTGGAGCTTGTGCTCCACCATAAAAACCTTCAAGTTGCGCATCTCCAAATTGATGTGCACCATAAGCTGGAATAGTTTTTGGTGCATAATGTTTTATTAAAATATAATCAGATACAACCCAATAAGTTTCTTTAAAATATTCTAATAGATCAGGAATTCCTTCTCTGGCTGTTACAGTAATATACAATAACCCTCCTATTTTCTCTCCTTTTGGAGCTGATTCATCATCTTTTAATGATACATGCTCACCAGTTGATTCTTTTACAGATTTTTTAACTATAATTTGTCTATTATCATTTGTAAAATCCGCTCTAACAGAATAACTTTCTAAAGGTCTAACTTCATTTACCTGATTTAATCCTCCAGGATCAGTTTCAACTATCTTTCTATCATCTTTCATTATATCTATTTTAACATATCCTTCATAACATAAATTTGTTAATATAAATTCCATTTCTGTAGAATCATTACCAAAAATCATTTGATATCTATTTTTTGCATTTGGTAAAGCTGTAAAAAATGGTTTTGTCACAGGTCTTTTTATATCATTAATCATAATACAAGCAAGATCTCTATCATCTTTTTTTGATCTTAAAACAATAGGATATCCAATAGGTTGAAAAACCTTAAATGATGCATCTGATATAGTTCTACTATCTTGATATCTAAAATAGCTGGAATTAAGCATTTTTCGTATAATTATTATAATCTTATCTATCTAGTTAATTTAACATTAATATTTCAATATTTTTTTATATTAACAAATAATATAATGACAAATATATCTTATGGTTATTTTGATGATGAAAATAATGATACATTAAAATACATTCAAGATTTAGAAAATAATATACTACCTAAAAAATTAAATGAACATAAATTAAATCGTATAAATCAAAAAGATATAAAAGATAAATGTTGTGAAACTCATTTTTTAGATAAATTAAAAAAAACTATAGGAGAAGATAAAATGATATTTAAATTTCAAGATGGGGGCAATATGTATTATGAACATGAAACTGATGATAGTATTAAATTAAAAAATAAAAGATATGATTTTATTATGGAAAATCAAGATAAAATATTAGATCATATAAAATTAGATTTGCAAAAAGATGATGGTTTATCAGAAAGTACTATAGCAGGGGTTGCATTATATTTAGCTAGGGGTTGGACAGTAACACCACAATTATCAGCAAAAATGCATACATATGATAGGGGATTTAAATTACCAGAAACATTGCATCCTGGATTTCCTGATAAATTAAAAGAAATTGCATATGAAGCTAGTAAAATGCAATTGGATGAATTTGATAATCATGAAAAATGGGATTCAAAGAAAAATAGAAGGAAAGCTTTAAAAAAACAAATGGAATTATTTTCTAAATAAATAAAATTACTTATGATATCCTGCAAATTTAGATTTTTCCATTGCAATTACCAATTCTCTTGACCTTTCCTCATCAGAAATTTTCTTCATATCAAGCCATTCAAAATAATCATTCCAAGTTTTGGCTTTTACAATATCATTGTAAGAACCTCTCAATTCTTTTCTTAAACTATCTGGTGCTAATCCACAATTACTATCCATTTCTTCAATTGTTAATGATTGTGCAACTTTTGAAAATTTAACTTGAAACATTACAAGAGATCTACTAATTTCTGTAGCAGAAAAAACCTTCTCAGCTCTCCCAATAACTACAGAAGCATTAGATAGTTCTGGGTATTTTGCATACTGATTTCTTGTACCTATTGCATACCACATAAAATTTCTTGCATCACATTCCTCAATAAATTCTTTTGATATATCTTCCCAATCATATACATCTGATATTGTAAGACATATTAATAATTCTCCTAAATTTGGATAATATGTTTTAGTTCTCTTATCAGATTTGTCCTTAAATGTTCCAATCATATCATTAACATATTTCAATAATTTAGGCTCATCAATAGTATACTGCTTCAATAATCTATAAATTGCAAAATATCCATCAATAAATTTATCATTTGCATTTAAATTATTTTTGTTATTCATAATTTCTACAACAAGTGTATTCATTAGAGACGAACATACTTTATATACACCTTCATACATATCCATTTTTTTAGAACTAATCTTTTGTGTAATTGTATTTATAAATTTATCAAATTCTACTTTAATATCTTTCCAATTTTCAGATTTAATCAAAATTGGCATCCAATATTCAAATGATTTATTTAAAGAACTTTTTCTAATACCCTCATCAAATGCATTTCTACTAATATATTCACACGGTGATGATAAAACACCAGATTTCAAATTGTCAATATTAACACCATAACCTAATTTAGAATTTTCAAGAGCATTTGTTTTTTTAACATAACAAATATAATGGTCTTTCAATGGATCAAATGCAGTTCTAATAATTTTCTTTAGTTTCTCATTTACCTCATCTGAAGTAGGAATATGAGGAAACCATTTATTTTTATCAGAACCATCATGTCCAGTAATTCTACATTTATATTGTTCAGCAGCTTTTCTTACTGATTCAATATGCATTTTATCTATTGATAATAATTCACTCATCATAAGTGCTTGCATACTCAATAGAACTGTAGATACTGTATAAGATGGAGTCCATCCTTCACTTGCATTTTTCCATTCACTATGATACATGCTGAAATTACCGAAAATATTTAGACATATTGATAATCTTCCCTTTGCGTCTGTAACAGTTGCTCCACCTTTATATCTTACATCTGTTTCAAAAAATGCATTTGGTGGTGAACTAGGATAGTCACTAGGAAATTCCATACAAAATCTCAATGGGATCCCCTCATACGCTGTTCCTTCAGGACCAACTACAATACCATACCAAGTCATAATGTCATCACCAAATGGTTCTGCATTAGCTCCTACAATAGGTTCAGTTTGTAATTGCTTCAAATCCTGTAGTAAACGTTTAACGGCATGAGACTGTTGGGCAGATGTCATTGTTAAATTATAATAAATATTATATCTTTATATGTTGATCTAACATTTGTTTTTTCAATTTTTTAAATCAATAAAATTGAAATAAATATTATAAAAATATAAGTACAAATAATATTTGAATAGAAATAAAATAATGGATATTAATTTAAATAAATATTTTTCTCTTTTCGATTTATGTTATGAAAAAGTAAGAAATAAAATAGAAAATGATCTTAAAATAAAAGGTGGTGGTGAAGATAATATAGTAGAATTGTATAAAAAAGGTATATTGAAAAATTCTGGTATATGTAAAAATGAAATAGAATATATAAATAAAGAATTAAATATTAAATCAAATAATAATACTTTTATAACTGAAAATATAAAAGAATATATAAAGAATAAAAATGATAATTATCATGGACCTGGATCAGATGTTGTTATATATTTACCATTTAGAGATTTATCACCTGAAATACATTGGCTAAAATAAAATTGAAATAAAATAAGGCATAAACAATATTAATATTTAAATAACAAAATAATGGAATCTAGAATATATGAATTATGCAATGACAAAGTAATATCTGAAATAAATTCAGATTATAATAATTATACAGGTATTATTTTACTGTTTAATTTGGACTTTTAATATTAAAATCAAAATTAAATCTGTAAAAATAGGGAATTTTTAATTTAGAATCTTTAAATCTTTTTCACTAGTGAAAAAGATTGAAGAGTCTAAATTAAACAGTCCCTATAACTTTATATAAAAAAGGTTATTTTGAAAATACAGGAACATGCAAGGATGAAATAGAATATCTAACTAAAAAATATGTTAATAAAGATAAAGATATTAATTATACAATAGAAAAATTAAAAAAATATATTGTAAATAAAAATAATCCTTTAGGACATATTGCAATGTGTAGACAAGATGGAAAACCAGAAATAAGTTGGATATTTGATAGAGAAAAATTTTATAATAGATAAAAACATATTAAAAATCCAAATTAAAACAACAAATAATAATTCATAAACATATTTGTTAAAATAAAATTGAAATAATAAATATTAAATATACATTAATAATATTTAAATTAAAAATAAAACAATGACATCTAAATTATATCCAATATATCAATTATGTTTTGAAAAAGTAAAAACTCAAATAATTACTGAATCTAAATCTAAAATTTATGGTGATATTAATTTATTTGAACCTGGTCTAATTCAAAATTCTGGTATATGTATTAATGAAATAGATTATATATTAAAGGAGATATATGATGATAAAAAATCTGCTACAGATTGTGGAAAAAAATTTATAACGGGAGATGTTGCAAGATATATTAAACAAAAATCAGATGATGATACATCTTCTGGTTTTAAAATAATTAATTCAGATAATAAAATATTTTGGACTATTAAATAGATTTTTTTATGAATACATATTAAAAGGGAAATCAGTATTTTCTTCAGGTTTATCTAAATAATGTTCTTTATAATTTTCAAAAGCATCTAATAAAATATCATTATCTAATGTTTTATATGGTATTTCTTTTATTTTATTAATATCTAAATTCTGATTAAATTTATTTTCTGCATAAATTAATTTACAATATAAAGCAAATTTTTGTGTATCACCACCAAATGCCTTAAAATAATCAAAATTAGTAGTAAAAAAATCATCTAATTCTTTATTATCTCCAAAATATTTCCATTCAGATTCTGATATCTGATTTAAAAAGATTTTTGTTAACATATCTGGTCTATATTTATCAATATTAAATATCCATGTACATCTTCTCTTAAATCCTGGTTGATAATGAAATAAAGTTTTTTCTATTTTTTCTTTATATCCTGCAAATATAACTACAAGTTCAGGTTTTTCAGACATAAATTTGTTTAATTCATTTAATGCCTCATTTCCATATGAATCTCTAGCATCATTTATTAAAGAATACGCTTCATCAATAAATAATGCTTTTCCTTCATTTAATGTAGAATTAAGTAATTTTGATGTTTTATCTGCTGTTTGTCCTAAATATTGTCCAACAAAATCGTTTCTACTTACTATTCTTATTGGTGATTTTAAATTTGTTCTTTTTAATTCTCTCTTAATATCTGGCAATTCCGGTAATAATGGTAAAACAGGTAAAGATGATAAAAAATTATTCATTTTAATATCTGGTGAAAAATCATTTGATACTGATATTTTTGAATAATTATTAATATTTAATGGATATAATGGAGATATTGATTTTCTTCTTACTATTTGATTATGCTTTGTATTTCCTAATAAATTAGTACTTGTTAATGATTTTCTTCTTAATGTTAATTGACTATTATTTATTATCAAATTATTCATATCAATAATATCATCAGTTTGAGTTCCAATTGATGTTTTTATAACTTTTTTAGATTTTATTTCTGTATCATTATCATCATCTATTCTTCTTTTATTTTTTAAACTTGCAATAACAGCTAATTTTATGATAGAATTAGCAATATCTGAACTATTTTTAGAATCAGTTTCCTTTGAAGATTCATTATCTTTTTTCTTTGATTTCTTTAATAATCCAAGTGATGCCCATATTTTAGCAAGGACAGAACCAACCTTTGTTTTTCCAACACCTGGTGGTCCATATATAACAGTATGTAACATATGTTCATCAAATTTACTTTTACCAATATTTGTATCTATTAATAAAAATTTAATTAATTTTATTATTGATGCTTTTATATTTTCCATTCCAACTATATCATTTAAATCACATAATGCATCATATAACATTTCGATATTATTTACATTATCTAATATTGGATCTTTATTATTATATAACATTTCTATATGTTTTATCATTGATTCAACTTCATCTTTATTTTCCTTTTGTATATTTTTATTTTTTTTTAATAGAGATTTGTGTATTTTATATTTTATTTCTGACATTATATAAATAAATAAATGGTATAATTATTTTAAAGGGGAGAAGAAATTAGTTTTTTAATTTCTACAGGTATCCATTTAGGTTGAATAATTTCACAAAATTTTTGAATATAATTTTCAATAAATTTATCTATACCTTCATTATCTTTTATTTTTTGTATAACATCATCATAATATATTTTTTTTTCTTCATCTGTATTAAATCCTTTTTGTGGAAATCTTTTATTAAATATTTTTGCAAATTCACTTTCAAAATCAACATAATAGTTAAAACAACTACAACATATTAATATTCTTGAATCTTTTAATTTAGTAAATTTTTTATCTATATATTTTTCTATATCAGAAATATTCATATATTTCATTATAAATTTTGGAAACATATATGCATAATTTAAGCTATCTTTTGATTTACATATTGAACATTCTATTGGTATATCTTGAAAAATAATATCTTCAGGTGGAGATTTTAATAAATTTACTTTATTTTTATCTACTATTTCACCATATCCTCTCTTTACAAGAAATTTAACAACATTTGCAGTTTTATATCCCAATAGTTTATCATTATGATAAATTTCAAAACTTTTTACTTCATCTGGAATATCGACATTTGTTTTATTGAATTCAATATATTTTGATAATTCTTTTATATCTGATATTAAATTATATGTATTATCATCTCTCAATTCTATAATTTTTTTCTTTAGTAACCATCTACTTTTTGAATTATCAACAGGAGCATTTATTTTTCCAATTAATATATTATCTTTGTAAATTTTAATAAATCTAGGTTTAGGAGATTCAATATAATCATAATCATCATTCTCTTCCATTATATTAATAATTATATCAATTATCATTATAAATAAAACTATGCAAATTCATTTTCAATTTTATTTTCCTTTTCTATTTCTTCCATTAAAGGTTTTAATCTTTCCATAATATCATCTGGTAAAAATTCAGGTCTCATAAATTTTAAAAAATTTTTTATCCATCCATCTTCAAACTCCTTTAATTTATTATTATCAATTATTTTCTCTATAACATATTCATAAAATGTTATACCATTATATAATCTTGTATTATCTCTTTTTATTATCTCTTCTAATTCTTCATCAGTATAGTCTCGTCCAAAATATTCTATTAATTTATTATGTGCTTCTTTATTCAATATTGTTTCCTTTTTTAAATATTTCCTTTTTGATATTATTTCTTTTGCATAATTTTTTAAATGTGATATTTTTTTATCAATTAAAACATTATCATCTTCATTCTCTTTATAAGAATCAATTATAGCATTCTTATATAAACTGTTTATATATACTGCTTCTTCCTGACATTCTGAACATAATAAAATTATTAGATCTCCTCTATGTGATTTATTATTAATAGGAAAACATTTTCTAAAATCATTGCCAACAAAACTAAATTTTTTTAAATCTTCATCTCCTCCACATACAGAACATATATTATTTCTCGGTATAACAGATCCGTATCCATTATCTTTTTTAACAACATCTAGATTTAATCTTATTGATATATCATCTATCTTATCTGCAAGTCCTTTTTCTAAATACCATTCCATTTTACCGTTTGATATATATGCAGAAAATTCACCTGTTTTGAAATATATTTTGCAATTATCATAAAGTTTATCATATCTTGGCATATTATAATATTTTATTTATTGTATAATTATTAATATAAAATAAAATTTAATCAATTTTTTATAACAAGCTTTTTAGTTTTCATAACTTTATCTTTTCCTGTCAAACATACTCTTTTTACATTTTCTGTTACTGTTTTCATTTTCTTCTCATTTTGTTCTTCATATGATTCATGATAATTATCAAATGAAAATTTTTTATTCTCATCTTTTTCATCTCTTTTTTTAGATAATAAATTTGTTTTATCTGCTATTAATTGTTCAATTAATACATTCTTATCTTTACATTCCCATTCATCCTCATTATTATAAACATATATATCATTACAATCTCCTCTAGGTAATAATATATTGTGGTTTTCCGGTTTTTTATCATTAAAATGTATGTCTTTAACAAGTGTTGGAACTGACCCATAACCTAAAGTTAGATATCTATTGTAATCTTTCTCAGTTATATGACTCATATCTTCTTTTTTATATGGGTTTAATTTTATAATGTTGTTTTGTTGAATGTTATTTGTGTTATTATTAGTATTTTTTACATTTTTTGTAATGTTAATTGTAGCAGGAGATTTATTTGAACTTTCTGTTATTAATTTATTAATTATTTCTTTTAAATCTTCTATGTTTTTTTGTAATAATAATTTTTCTGATGCTATTTTTTCATTTTCTAATTGTATTTTTTCTTTTTCTGTTTTTATTTTTTCATTTTCTTCTGTTAATTCTATGATTTTTTCATTTGTTTCATATTTAATTAATAAACATTTTGTTTTTTTATTAAGATGTTTATCATAACTTGATTTTCTGTCAAATAATTTTTTACATCTTTTACATTCATATTCAACCATTATATAATTAAATATAGAAATTATTTTCATATAATAAACGATTATAATATTATATACTTTTTAATAACACATTTTTTTATAATATATTTATCATATATTATATCTTTTAAATTTTGATTTATTTTTGTTGCACTAATTAATACTATTCAATACTTTTTAAAAACCACTTTTTATCTTTAATAATTATTAGATTGTTATACCTTTTATTATTTATTATATTTAAATTTATTATTTATTATATATATATACTTTTATTATTTATTACATATAGTTACTTTTATAAAAATATAAAAAATATAAAAAAAAGTGTGGGGGAGAAGTAGTAAAAAAAACTATTCCTAACTTCAATTTAATAGGATAATTTTAATAATTTTAAATTTTTGTTATCGTAATTTATTATAAATTTAGTATATATTATAACAAAATACAATACGTCTAAAATAGAATATTTATTTTATATACAAAATATATAATGGTTGAATATGAATGTAAAAGATGTAAAAAAATATTTGATAAAAAATCTAACTATGAAAAACATATTAATAGAAAAACAAAATGTGAAATAGTAAAAAGACAAATAAATGATAAAATATTAGAACTTAGAGAAGAAAATAAAAAAATAAAAATAGAAAATGAAAAACTAAAAATTGATAAAGATAAAAACAAATATGAAGAACTTACAAAGGAAAATGAAGAACTTGCAAAAGAAAATGAAAAACTAAAAATGGAAAAAGATAGAGATAAATATGAAGAACTTAAAAAAGAGAATGCAAAATTAATAGAACAAAATATTAATTTGCAAACAGAACAAAAAAATATAATCAAAAGATTAAATATAATTGAGAATCTGATTGTAAAAAATACAGGTATTAATATTGATGATGAAAACATTGATAATGAACTTCAAACTGGGGGTGCAATTGAAGGATTACAATTTGAAAATAAATTATTTAAAGAATTAAAAAAATATGATTTAATTATATATTTTGATAAAGAAATCACTAAAAAGTATGGTAAAAGTTGTGCAGGTATTGATATTGTGATAAAAAGAAACAATAAATTAATAATTTTGCAATCAAAAAGAGAAATTAAATCAGGATCATTAAAAGATGTCAATCATTTTATTAGAGGTTCACAAATTATACAAAAAGAAGAGAAAATAGATCTAATATTATATTGGGTATCAAAAATAATACCAAATAAATCTGCATTAGAATCATTAAAATTAGATAATGTCAATCTAATAATAGATATCGATTCAAAAAATGCTTTGAAAAAATGTGTTGATAATATTAAAAAAGACTTAAATATAGAAGATATTAAAATAAAAAACAAATAATATTTTAATCTATTTTTTGTTTCAACTCTTCTAATAATGGTTTTACTCTTTCTAAGACATCATCCGGTATAAATTGCGGTTCTAAATATTTTAAAAAATGCTTTAAAAATCCATCTTCAAATTCCTTTATTTTATTATTATCAACAACCTTTTTTATTATTTTGCTGTTTAATTTGGAACTTTGATACTTTTTTATTTCATAAAAAAGTATCAAAACCAAAATTAAACAGTAAAATAATGGTTGATCATCAGGAGTCTCTTTATATTCATTAAAAATAGCCTTTATATATAATCCATTATAATAATCAGTATCAGGATGACATTCTCGACATACTAGAAAAACTAATTCATTATTATGATTTTTATGTTCTAATGGAAAATATCTTTTAAAACTCTGATTAATAACATTATAACCATACAATTTATCTTTTCCATCACATATGACACATATATTATCTCTATCTCTCATAAAATTTTTATCACCTTTTACATCAAATAATAATTTTATTGATTTTACATCAAATAATAATTTTATTGATTTTTCATCTATTACTTTTCAATATTTTATAAGAAAAAATTGAATTATTAATGAATAAAATGGTTAAATAATAATATATATAAATACATACATATGGAACAACAATTTATAGAATCATGTAGAATTAATAATTTAGAGGAGTCACAAAAAATATTTAATAAATTAAAAAATATAAAAGTTATGAAATATACATATTTTAATGCTTTTTACGAATCATGTATATTTGGCCATTTAAATATAGCAAAATGGTTACATTCTATAAATGATAATTTATTTGATTTACATTATGGTAATGAAAGGGTTTTTTTTTCAACTTGTATACGTAACCATTTAGAAGTTGCTAAATGGTTATATTCTATAGGTTGTACAATTAATAAGGATAATAAATTTACTATATTTTGTAGTACTGTAGGAAATGGACAAATTGAAACTGCAAAATGGTTAATATCATTAGATAAAAATATATTTTGTGATTTATATGAAAGTGCTTTTTATTCAGCATGTAAAAATGGTAATTTAAAAGGAGCAAAATGGATATATTCTTTAGATAATACAATTATTAAAAAATTTAATAAAAATGATAAATTAAATTTATTTGTTAAATCATGTATAAATTGGCAAAATAATTTTGATGTACCCAAATGGCTAATATCTTTAGAAGATATTGATTGTAGTTCTTATTATGAAGAGGCTTTCAGACAAGCTTGTATATATGGTAAAATAGATGCAGCAAAATGGTTGCAGCAAAATGGTTGCAGCAAAATGGTTATATAGTTTAAATAATACAATTGATATTTATTATAATTTACATAAAATTGTACATATAAATATAAAAAAATGGTTAATCACATTATCTAGCAATAAATATAATTTAAGAAGTAATAAACGTAAAAGAGAAGAATAACAAATCACATTATATCACATGTACTTTTATCTTCAATTACAGTTTCTTTAGGTTTATTAAGAAATTTATTTCTTTCTTTATATTCCTTACTATTTAAATGTTCTACAATTTCATCATATATATCAATTATAAATTTTCTATCATTATCTTTTAAATCAATAATATATTGATTAAATAATTGTAAACGTTCATTATCATCTTTTATTTTTTCAGTTAATTCATTTGGAATATAACCCTTTATAAGGGTAAGTTGATAATATTTATCATTTTTAAAGATGTTAGCTAAAAATATTTTATGATCTTCTACTGTTTTTATTTTATTTTTATTAAATTCATTTATACATTTTTGAAATTCGTAAAAAACTAAAAAATCCTTTTTATCATTTTCAGACAATGTAGTTAAATATTTTTCTAACTTAATTGCTCGTTTTTGTTCATTTTTTATATCATATAATTCATCTATAACATATGTTATGTATAATCTTATTTTTCTATAATATTTTTCTTCATTTTTACGGTCATTACATTCCGTTCTAAATTTTTTATGATTATAAATTTCTAAGAATTTTTCCTTTTTATTTTCTTCTAATTCAGATATATATTTTTCAAATGCTTCTTTTCTATCTACTTTATATTCAAAGTTTAAAATATTATCACATAATTTTTCCATTTTTTTATGTTCATATTGTTTTAAATTCTTCTTTTGTATCATCTTCTAATTTGGAAATATATTTTTGGAAATATTCTTCACGTTCTGCTTCATTTTCTAATTTAAAAATATCTTTAATAACATCTGATGGAAATTTTCTAGTAATTATTTCATGAAATTTTTTAACCTTATTATATAGTATTTTATAATGATTTAAATAAAATCTAGGCAATGTAATAGTTTCTAGTGATTTCGGAAAATTCACTAATGTACGGCGTGTTTTAATTATACTACTGTACATTTTTTCTGTCGACCTCTTTTCTCAGAGACTTTGGTTGTTTTTGTTTTATAATTTCTATTGAAGTTTCTTTTTCTTTTGTTATTAAATATTTAGGCCTTTTTTTAGTTCTTAAATATTCTTCTATTATCTTCAATATATTTATTGATCCGTTATAATCTCTATCTATCACGCCTTTATACCTGCTAATTTCCTCTTTCGAGTTAGTATTTTGTGGTGTTAGTTTTTGATTATATTCCTTATTGTTCGTTTTTTTGAGCTTTTTATTTTGTTCTAATTTTATTTTTTCTTTTTTAAGTGTTTCTTCATCTTTCTCTCCTGATGATAGAACACTATATGCTTCCTTTTCTTTTCCATCTTCTGTTTTATATTTTACATGTATTCCTTCCTTTTCTGTTCTATAATCCATTTTCGAAGTATTATTTTCATTTACTATTATAGTCCTAAAATTCTTTCCTAATAATTTTTTAAACCATTTATTTGGTGTTGGAAAGAATCCTGACATTTGACTACTTCTCCCCCAATTTCCTATTCCTATTAATATTTCCTTCTTTTTTATTTCCTTATTTTTTATTTCTTTTATCTTCTCATTTATTGATATTTTTGTCTCTTCTTTTATTTCTTGTATTTTCTTTTCAATTTCAACTCTTGTTTTCTTTTTTGTCAATGAATTTATTTTCTTTTTTAATTTATTTATTTTTATATTCTTCTCCCTATTTAAGTTTTTTTTCTCCATATTTATTTTCTCTTTCTTTCTTAGTCCTAAATATTTCTGTCTTATTTCTCTTATAAATTTTCCTTCTTCTTGTTTTTTGTTTATATATTTTGTAAATTTATACTTTCTAAATATTCGATTTCCATAATATACTTTTAATTTATTTTCATTTTCTTCTTTCATTTTTATATATTTCATAAATTCATATTGATTTAATGTCCTTGATGATACTTTTGATAATTTGTTTTCTATTTCCTTTATTTCTTTATTCTCTTCTTTTTTTATTCCATTTTTTATATTTTCTAATATTTTCTTTCCACTAACTTCATTCCTCCATCTTCTCGATGAGTATTGTGTTATTATAAATTCCTTATCTTTATCCTTATTATTTTTTCCCATAATTTTTATTTCTTCCATATTTAAATTTACTTTTCTACCTGCTAAAGTTGCTAAAAATCTTTTTCCTGGATCATCTCCCAATACTACACAATTTTCTATTATATATTTTATTTGTTGGTCTGTTAAATTTTCCAATAAAAAATCATCTTCATTTTTCTTTTTTTTAGTTTTTTTAATATTATTTTTTTTTAATTCCTTTAATTTAGATTCTTTTTCATCATTCTTTTCTTTTATTTTTTTTGCATATTTGTATTCTTTTATATTTACAAAATCTAATGTTATTGATATTCCATCTGTTCTAAATATATTATTAAAAATTTTATTTCCCTTGAATACTCTATTTTTATAGTCTATTATTTCGCCTAATATAAATGTTCCATATAATTCTGGATTTTGTGCTATCTTATCTACCTTTATATTATCTAATATCATGTTTATTTTTATATTATATACTTCAATATCTTCTTTTTTCATACATCTTTTTATTATAATTATTTTTTTTCTTATTAATTCTAATCCATTTTTTGAAATTATAATTTTTTTATTCATTAATTCTGGGTTTATTATAAATGATTTTACCATTTGATTTATTATATTTATACATTTTTTATCTATTATATATTTATATTCTTCTTCTAATTTTTCATTTTCTTTTGTTTTATTATCATTTAATATTTTATTTAATATATCATTTGTTAATTCCTTTTTATTTTTTTCTAATCCTGTATCCAATATTAAACACATATGACTATTTAATATATTTATTAAATTTTCTTTCCATTCTTTACATCTTTCTGTCAATTGATTTCTAAACATATATGTTATACATGTTGCATCTAATATTATATTACATGGTATATTTGTTGTTCTTTGTGGTATAACTTGATATGGTCTTCTTATCATCTTTTCTATTTCTTTATTTATATAGATTGAATATTTTAGAAAATCTAATGGTGATTTTTTTAAATGAAAATTTATATTATTATCCCCTAAGAATGGTACTAATAATTTTCTATTCTTTTCGATCCATTTAAACTTTTCATCTTGTATTGGATATTTTATTGCCGAATTTGTATACAGATCTAATTTAACATTTATTAATTCTTTTTTTATATCCTTTAAATTATCATTTATTTCTTTTATTTTTAAATTTATTTCCCTAATATCTTCTTTTAATTTTCTTTTAATGTCAACATCTTTAGTTTCTAATAAATTATATTCATTATAAAGACCCTTTTTTTTATCACATAAATCATAAATTTTCTTTTCATCTTCAATACAAAATACTAAATTTATATATTTATTTATATAATCTTTAAAATGATTAGTTATATTATTTTCTAAACAAGTAGTAATTTCAATTGAACAATATTTTAAAATATTTGCTAATGGTAATTTATTTGTTTCAAATTTTAAATCTTTAAAATATTTATTATATGTATCTATTATAAAAATATCATCAATTATATTATCACTTTTCTTTTTACCTTTTTTATTTGTATCGCTTTTTATTGTATCGCTTTTTATTGTATCGCTTTTTATTGTATCGCTTTTTATTGTATCGCTTTTTATTGTATCGCTTTTTATTGTATCGCTTTTTATTGTATCGCTTTTTATTGTAT
>Ga0208088_1000047_pt1 | contig 21032 bp, 22 predicted proteins | sample LakMenEpi02Apr12_FD_150661 | JGI IMG/M metagenome (GOLD analysis project Ga0208088, IMG submission 150661) | Freshwater microbial communities from Lake Mendota, WI - 02APR2012 deep hole epilimnion (SPAdes) | ecosystem: Environmental > Aquatic > Freshwater > Lake > Epilimnion/Euphotic zone ...
AAACTTTAACAGTTTATAATAACAAAAAAGAAGATATTATTGATTTAAGTTGTATAAAAGAAATATATGATGATTTAAAACATTTAGAAATAGTTGCATTAACTAATTGGTTAAAATAACTGTCCAGTCACTCCAACTTGTAAGTATATAAAATGGGTAGAGTAATTGGACAGTTTTAAAATAAATATTTAAATATTATCATGACCTATAATACTATTATTTTTTTTAATACATTTAAATATTGTATTATTAAAATCGAAATCAAATATTTCATTATTATTAGTTTGCATAAAAATATCCTTTTTAAATTCCCATAATTTATCAGATTCAATAAATTTTTTATTTGTTGGTATATTTTGTATATCGCATCCAGACCTTACATTGTGTGTTAATTCAATACCATTTTGATTCTTAAATTCTATATTTTTATTATTATAGCTAAAAGTAATACTATATAAATCTGAATAACATAATAACCAAAATAAATTATTATAATCATAAATTGTCATATCTAAAATTTTATTTAAAAATAAAATACTATTATATTTATTATAAATAGTATCTAATAAAAAAGATACATTATAATTATTACAAGTTTCAAATTCTTCTATAAAAAATATCATATATCCTTGATTATTATCAATACAATATTTTCGTATAAAATTTTCTTTTATTTTATTTGAAACAATTGAATTAATTTCATCAATTATTTTATTAATAATTTTATATTGATTCAATCCAAATAGAAAACCGGTATAAATTACTAAAATTAAAAATATTTCTTCTGTATGTTGACCCAAATAAAAAGATATAATAGATGATAATACATTTCCTATTATATATCCAAATTTATTATCTCCATAACCTATTAAATTGAATATGGGATGAATAAATACTATGTCATTTATTATCATTAATAATATATTAGCTAATATATAAAATAGACATTTTATTTTTTCATATTTATTATCAATAATCATTATTGATCCAAAAAATAAATTTTTAATATTGCTAATATTTTTATTAATATAATTACAAAAACATATTTCAGTATTATCACATTTTTTAGATATAGTTGTTTGATTTACTAAAGTCATATTATTTATATATAGTTATTAATTGATAAATATCAATGCAATATAAAGTTAATTCAATATTTTATATATGAAAAATAACTGTCCAGTCACTCCAACTTGTAAGTATATAAAATGGGTAGAGTAATTGGACATTATAATTAATTATAAAATAAATCGGTCAATGAATTAAAGTTTTTTTCATAATATAATTCTGGGTTTTTAGGTATTTTTAATTTATTTTTTAACATAATATTATACAATTCATTTGGATGTAATTTAGGATATTTTTTAAGATAATCTTTACTAACCTTTTGTAAATCATTCCATCCAATATAATCATCACTTTTCATATCAAACAACCATTTAAAATCAGTAAATCCCTTTTCTTCTAACTCATCACATATAGGATGATTATTTATCACAGCCCATTCATCATAACTCGCTTTTGTATCAATTATATTATCCCCCTCTTTTTCTCTTCTTTTATTTTCTTTTATTAAAGCATGTCTGATATTAGAAGTTGTAAAGTCTTTCATTTGGTACGATTTTAATATTTGTTTTTCAATATCAATATCATACATATCCAATATATTAGCATCAACATAATTGTTAATAATATTTTTGATCTGTTCTTCTTTATCCTTATTTTTTGTTCCATTACTACCATCATTTGTATAGCTCCTTGCGAAAGTAATCCATGATTTCAATCTATTTATAACACTTTTTTTCATTTCTTCAATATCGCCCATATTTTCCAAAGTAATAAAATATCCTACTTTCTTTGTATTAGGATTATTATTATGCCATCTGTTAAGTCTGCCCATACGTTGAGTCTCCATAACAGGATCAATTTGAGTGGAATAATACATTCTAACACAAAAATCTATTTTATCATCATCAAAACCTTCTGCACCTCTACCAACAGCGAATAATAAGGCATCTCTTCCAGTTTCTTCAAAATCTTTCATAGCATTATTAAAATGATCTAAATTTAAATCACACTTATCAACTAATTTTGATACATCATCACCATCATTATATGACATTGTACAAAATATTTTGAATTTTTTTAGATCATCAATCATATTGAGATAAAATTTTAACAAATCCTTTCTTCTCCTAAACCATAGAATACCTTTTTTAAGATATGATGATTTTACTACTTGATTATATATTTCATTCCATACCTTTTTATAAGACTTTTGACTCAATACCTTATATTTTTTTGAATTGTCATTATCTTCTTCCTTTTCACTTGCTTCAATTTCTTCTTCAACAAAATCAGTAGTTTCAAGATTAATGGGTCTCCATCGTACAGGGCAAATATTTTTTTCTTGTAATGCATTATAATAAGAGTATTCTTTTAATACATTTATATTACCATCTTTATCAGAGAATATTTTTTCTGTCTTATCGCGGTGTTCTTTTTGACATCTTAAAGGGGTTGCACTGAAGCCTAATACATTAACATTTGTTTCATCTTTAAGGTGGTTCATAAATTTGGAAATATTAGGAGCGCCACACCAATGAGATTCATCAATAATGATCAAACCAAACTTATCGAAATTTATTTTATTATAATTATTTTTGATTTTATCAGAAGAAGTGAATTTATCAAAATTAACGATATAAATTTGAGGCTTTTTTGATGTTTTATTTAGTTTATCGATATCACAATTAACAAGACAATTAACTATTTTTATATCATCGAATAAAACAGTGGATATATTGTTTCTATTAAACTTTTTGATATCATTTTCAATTCTTCTAACCATTTGATCAAGGATATCTTTTCTTTTAGTAAGGATCATAATATCTTTTTTAGTATCTTTGATAACATCTAAAGCAATGCATAAGAATATAACTGTTTTACCTGTACCGGTTGGAGAAATAACAAGATGGAATATTTTTTTAACCTTTTTATTTTGATATTCTTGTCGAACATCTATTTGATGTTGTTTTAATTGAAAATCTTTTATATTAAGCAATTGTTTTATGTCATTATAGTTGATATCATCTTGTAGTAATTTTTCTATTTCAATATAATCAATTAATTCATTTTGAGTATGTTCAATTATTGTACTATTAAAGTATGATATTTTTAATTTATCAACATCTTCCTTTGTCATAACAAATTCAACTTGTATTTTAGTTAGGAAATCACAAATTTTATCAACATCGTCATTAAAATAATAATGTTCTTTACCACCATCATCATTAAATTTAACATATGGGATGTTATGATTAATAGACATATATTGAATAATACTATCAAGTTGATAACAAGACCATTTAGATTTTAATATTTTAAAAGACCAAATATTATGAGTATTATTATTGAAAGATCTTTCAGGAGTGATATAATTTTTTATTCTAGATACAATATTTTTAGTGGATCCTATTTTTGCACTATCTTGGTGAATACACTTTTTTTGTATCAAATATAGATAATCAGGCATTGAATTGTTATATAATATTTATAATATTTTTAGTGAACATAATAATAAATCAATATTTTGTGCAAAAAAAATTGATGAAAATAAAATATTCAAATATAATCAATCAATTATGACAAACCATACAAAATGATTAGTAAAAGATTGGCAATAGTAGATCCAGACAAGTGTCGACCTAACAAATGTAATAAAGAATGCAAGAAAATATGTGTAGTAGAACGCATTGGAAAACGTTGTATCGACATCGAAGAGGTGGCAAAAATTAGTGAAATCACATGCATTGGGTGTGGTCAGTGCACTTCGTCTTCTGGTTGTCCTTTCTCAGCCTTATCAATCATAAATATCCCAAGTGGAGTAGGTGGCACAATAGTCCATCGATTTGGTCTCAATGGTTTCAGACTATACAAACTACCAACACTAAAGATGGGATCAATAATGGGGATAATAGGAGAGAACGGAGTAGGGAAATCAACAGTAATAAAACTATTATCTAATTCAATACAACCGAACTTTGAAGAGTTTGGGGAATTTTCAAAAGACAACAAAATGCCTGATACAAAAGAGATAATTAAAAGATTTAGAGGAAATGAAATACAAAAATATTTAGATAAATTATATCAGAACAAATTAGACATATCAGTTAAACCGCAACAAATAGAGATGGAATTAACTAGATTAAAAATAAAGAAAGTGAATCCAACAGTAAAAGAATATATAAATAAAAAATTAGAGAAGGAATTATTAGATTTAGAATATAAAAAAACAATAGATGATAAATTAGAATTGTACGATTTAACAGAACTATTTGAATCACCGATATTAAAAGTATCAGGAGGGGAGTTACAGAGAATATTATGTTTTATAACAGCATTTAAGAAAGCGGATGTGTATATATTTGATGAACCGTCCAACTATCTTGATATAAAAAAGAGATTACAAATAGCGTATCTAATATCAAGTTTAGTACAATTTGATAAGACAATAATAGTAATAGAACACGATTTAGCGATTTTAGATTATGTAAGTGATTATGTAACAATTATGTTTGGACAACCGTCAGCATATGGAGTAACATCAATGTCATATACAACAGGAGTGGGAATAAATTCATATTTTGATGGGTTTATAAAACAGGAAAATATGAGATTTAGAGAAACTGCATATGATTTTAAGGAATTAACAATAACAGATTCAGATATTAAAACAGCGAATACTACATTTGACTATGATGAAGGAACAGTAGAATATCCGAATTTCAAATTGCAAATAAAAAAGGGATCATTTCCATCTAATAGTTCAATTTTGGTAGTATTAGGAGAGAATGGAACAGGTAAGACAACATTTTTGAACTATTTAAAGGAGAAATTAAGTTTTACAATAAGTTACAAACCACAATATTTGGATTGTAATACATTTATGAATTCAGACGGAACATATCCAACAGTAGATGAATTATTTAATGAAAAGATAAGATCACAATATCACAATGATTTATTTAAAAGTGATGTAGTAAAGCCATTGCTAATATCAAAGATAGCGGATAGAAAGATAGATGAATTATCAGGCGGGGAGTTACAGAGGATGTGGATAGTATACTGTTTAGGAACGAATGCACAGATTTATTTGTTGGATGAACCAAGCAGTAATTTAGATGTTGAAATGAGAATAAGAGTAACAAAGATTATAAAACGATTTATATTACACAATTCGAAGATAGGCTTTATAGTTGAACATGATATAATGATGGCAACATCTTTGGCACAGGAAATGAACAGTAGGATAATAGTATTTGAGAAGTTAGAAAGTGAGAAGAAGGATTTAAGATGTTCACTAGCAAATGAGCCATCGGAGTTTAAAATAGGGATAAACAAATTTTTAGGATCACTAGGGATAACAATTAGGACAGAATCAGAATTTGGCAAACATAATAGACCAAGAATAAACAAAATGAATTCAGCAAAGGACAGAGAACAAAAGAAGAATGGAACGTATTATTTATAGGTGCTAATAATTTTAAGAAGAACAAACAAATTCTCCATTTATTCTATCTTGTTTTAATAATTTATCATGCAAATCCATTAATTCTTTCATTTCTTTACATGTTATAAAGCTAAAACCATCACTAGAAATTCCTATAAATATATTCCAACAATTGTCTCTTTGAATAAACAGATCCCAACCTTCAAAAGATATTTCATCATTATCATCAAGTCTATAAAGCATATCATCATATTCATCTTCATTTTTAATTATTATAGTTTCCGGGTTTTTATCATTAACCAAATAATCATCATATGGTATAAAATGTACTTCATCATATCTTTTATCAAATTTAAGATTTAAATCATATTTTTCTGCCAATTTACCATTTTTATAAAATTTAATATCCTTAAATAATAATTTTATTAAATCATTAATATTTTTAGAAGGACATACGTATATACCAAATCTATAATATCCCATTTATATAATTTTATATTGCAATATTATAATATTATTAACTTTATTTTTCAGTTTTTTTATATTAATAAATAAAATATTCCTTATATTTAAACAAATTGTAATTCATTTTTTTAAAATAAATCAATTATTAACTTTTATAATTTTAAGACTCATTTTTTTATAATTATAATAATTAAATAGTAAAATAATATAAAATCAATTTTTCATAATAAATTAAACAGTTCTTTAATTATTAGAATCATCTAACAATATCCAATTTGCAATATTCAGATGACCATTAATACATGCGAATTTAAAAGTTTCCTCATTTTCAGCATGTATAGAAGAATCGAATGACTTCATCCATTTTTCAATTTCACTATAAACGGGTTTAACAGTTTGCTTATTATACCAATTAACATATTGTTGTAAACCAATAGAACCATACTTCATGACACAATATGCAAAACAAACTTGTAGGATTTGATCTTCCATTCTTAATATAGATATTAAGATATATATTAACATAATGAATTTATATGGATATATCAATATATGTATTTATTCAATTTTTTATTGATTAAAAGATTGAATAATCTAAATTAAATAGATCTTGATATTAACTAAAATGTGTATAATATTATGGAACAATCTAAATTAGACATTCCCTATGATGAAATTTTAAGAGGATAGTGGATATCAAAAGATAATGCACTATTATGAATAATATTAATATGCAAATAATAATAGAATATATAGAACTGTTTATTTTTAGTTTTAATATTTTTAATTCAAAAACAATTTTAAATATAAAGATATTAAAAGACAAATTAAACAATTCAATTTTTATTTACAAAAGGCATACAATAAACAGATTCTTTAGTATTTAAAATTTGTTTACAATATGCACATGTATTTTTAGAATGATCAATTTTCCAAACTAAAAAACAATCCAAACAATAAGAATGTTTACAAGACGACATAAAATTATAATCACTATCGAGACAAATACAGCATTTATCATCACTATTAACAAAATCTCTATTTTTTATTTGAATATCTAATTTTTCCACTATTTTACCATAATTTTTATTATTGAATAGAGTTTTTAACATTTTATTATTTGAATTAAAATTATTATCATCATCATGTACAACAATATCATTACCAAGATATATTGGTGATATATTTTGATTATCTGAAAGAAATTCATCATCATCGGTTATAATAGTAATAGCATCATCATCTTCAAATGGTCTGATATATGGCAATGACATCAAATCTCTCTCTATTTGTTGTTTTTGCAATTCTAATCGTCTCCTAAATTCTATTCTTTCTTGTTCTAGCTGTTGTTGTTGTTTTTGTTGTATTCTTTCTTGTTCTAATTGTTTTCCTAATATTTGCCATTTATATCTTCTAGATAATAATTTTTGTTCATTTTGTTGCTGTATTGATCGTTGTTTCATTTGGTCTTGCATACATTGATGTACTATTGAATATTCTGATAATATATTATTATTACTTGTTACATTTTGATAGGATAATAATTGTTGACTAAACAATCGTTGTTCAGAATGTAATCGCTGCCTTTCTCTTAAAATATTTTGGTCATAAAAACGTTTTTGATCAACTAATTGTTGATTTATTCTAATTTGTTGATGAGATAGCTCTTGATGATTAATATTTAATATATTAATATTTATATTTTTGTTATTATCATTTTTATTGGTAAATAATTGTTGCATAATATATGTTTTCTATATACAATAATAATTATATACATATGATTACAATTTCAATTTTTCAATAAAAAATTGAAATATCGAACATATTGAAGATCTTAATACAAAAGCATTGTATAACAACATCTAACAAGTCAGTAGTAAGCACATATTACTAACAAAATGTCTGCACACCCTCCCCGCGTAACCAAATTTGGCCCCATTGGACGCTATTCCCATGTAACCAAGTCTAAGCTCCCCGAGGTTAATAAACAGACGTCGGGACGTGACAAATTTAGAGTTTGGTTGCGCAATAATCCTCCTACATCATTCGCCAAGGATTGTGCAGAGCGCAAAAAACCAAAGCAAAAATGTCTTGATCGCCCATCATTACCGATTTCGTGGACCCCTATTCCACGTGATCCGAGTTGGGTCTGGCCTTCGGCGCCTCTGGTCCAGTCATGCAACCATGGCTACGATCCGGATGACAATTAGGCTGTGATGTTGGATAGGAAAGCGAAAGGAAGAATAATTCGCTAGAAAAACAAAAAAAAATTACTAAATTTCTTTTTATTTTTTTATTTAAACAATCCTATAATCAATAGTATTTAATTTTGGACACATAACAGATACATAAAGAGTTTCATCATTAATAACAGGAAAATCTTTAATAGTTTTAAAAATTTCATCAGATGATTTATATTTTTTTTTATTTACAAGCTCAACATATTTTTTTCTCTCCTTACTCCACATAATATTTGAACCAGAATTATTGACATCAATATTTGTTTGACACAAATCTGAAGAGGGTTTTACAATTGTATTAGAATTAATACCTCTTTGAATAACAGAACCTTTATCATTAACAGGTAGAAAAGTAAAATATACAGGAGAAATTATTTTACTATTTTGTAGAAGATCATATGCATAATTTATAGACATGTTTTTTTCGAAAATCTCTCTTACTAAATAGGAGGAAGGCCAGTGCAAATTAATTGTTCTATAAATACATGTTAACAAATTACCACTATTAGCCTCTCTTCTATAATTAATAGCAATAGCGAAATTCGGATTACAAGCGGTAAAAAAACCAACACAACCGAACCAACTAATAACAGAATATTGCGAATCAATGCCATTATTATAAGTTGCTTTATAAGTTATTTTTTTTAGAAAATCCATAGGCCAATCCATAGTTCTAAACATAACATTATCGTCATTAATTTTTGTACAGAGAGTAGTACAACAAGCACTTAATTCATAATATAAATTTATTAAAATAATTTGATGTAATTCAAGATCAAATAATTTTGCAAAATATTGCAAATCATCTAAATAATAAATTTTTTGTATATTAACATTAACTAATATTTTTATTGGTATATTCCAATAGCCAATTATATTTGCCAGCAATTTTTGGAGAGTTTTTTTTATTTCAGGTAAAACAGGTTTAAAAATTTCTTCAAGTTGTAACCATTTTTGAGCAGGTTTCAATTTATTATCTAAAATAACACTTATCATTTATAATAATAAATAATAATTATTTTTATGGATAAATAACATATTATATTTATATTATTTTTGTCTCAAAATAATATAAATATAATATATATGCAAAATAATAATTGGAGCAATCGAATAACAAATATAGGTAATGCATTAAAACTAGAAAAAGGTGTATTTACTTTACTGTTTAATTTGGACTTTTAATATTTTTATTAAAACCAAAATTAAATCAGTAAAAATAGGGAATTTTTAATTTAGAATCTTTAAATCTTTTTCACTAGTGAAAAAGATTGAAGAGTCTAAATTAAACAGTCCCTACATTTACTGATCCGAAAAGAATAGCAATATCATTATCAAAATCAGCAAAATTAAGGAAATCAAATAAAGTAAGTGAATTTAGATCAGCAATGTCAATGTTAGTTTTTTATATAAATAGAGGAGGTAAAAAATTATCTCCCAATACTATAAAAATATTAGAACAAGCAAAAAACGAATTAAGACTAATATATGGTAAGAATATAAAATAAAAAGTATTAAAGATATAAAAATTAAATAGTAAAATAAAGTCGAACAATCATTTTTACATCTTAAAAGATTTTATAAAAGAATAAATAAAGTTAATAATAACTATTATGAATATATTTTAATTAGGCTTTCATATAGGGACTGTTTAATTTAGACTCCTAAATTTTCCCTATTTTTACGTATTTAATTTTGGTTTTAATATTTTTATTCAAAATTTTTAGTAAAATTTTGAATAAAATATTAAAAGTCCAAATTAAACAGTAAAATAATATATATAAAAACAACAATAATCAGAATAAATGAAAAATCAAATTATTTTATATTTTTGATATACACAATCTTCTATTTCAATATCTTGTTTGCAATAACAACAATCTGTTTTATTATGTTTAATATACCAAATCATAAAACATTCAAAACAATAGAAATGATTACAAGATGTGATAAAATTATAATTATCAGAGAAACATATTGAACATTTATCATTTTCAGATTCTATTTTTATATTTAATTTTTTAGCTATTTTATCATATTCTTTATTTTCTAAAAGAGAATCTAAATCAGATTTTATTTTCCATTTTAATACATATCCATATTCGTTTACATCAATATAATAATCAGTACATAAAGTTGCTAACCATATAGATAATTCATGATATACATAAGTACATGCTTTTTTAAAAACTTGATCATCATTATAACGAATATCAATGTTATTATCTAAAGAATATAACCATTTAGCCTTTCTAATATTATTATTACTACATGCATTTCTAAATATTATATCATTTTGATAATGTAAATTTAAATTTTCATTTAGAGAGTATAACCATTTTGCCATATCTAATTGTGCATTATCTAAATATTTTTCAGTTATCTTAAATTTATAAATAGAATATAACCATTGAGCTACATCTAATTGATCATGTATAATTACATCATAAAATGTAAGATCATTATGATAATAAATATCAGGTTTATCATTTAGTGAATATAACCATTTAGCCATTTCTAAATTACCATAAATACAAGATTTATGAAAAGCAATATCATTATCATGATGAATATTTATTTTACCATCAATAGAATATAACCATTTTGCTATTTTAAAATTATTATTGATACAAGATTCTCTAAAAAGTAAGTCATTTTCAAAATGTATATTAAAATTTGTATTTAAGGAATATAACCATTTTAGAAGATTAAAATGATTATTCGAACATGATAAAGTAAATGCTTTATTATTTTGAGCATAAATATTAACCATTTCATCAATAAAATATATCCATTTTACTATATGGATATATCCAAATTTAACAGCCATTATAAAATATTCATCATTATTCTGATGTATATCTATTTTTTTTAGAGAATATAACCATTCCATTATATTTAATCTATTATTGGCTAATGCTGATTTAAAAAACTGAATATTATCATCATTATTACACAATATATTTTTATCTATTGAATACAACCATTTTATAATTTCTATATTATCTTTTTCTATAGAACCAAAAATTATAGAATTATAATTATATTTAAAATCGATACTATTATCTATTGAATATAACCATTTTAACATATTTAAATAATTATCACCAATATTAAAAAATGGATGTTCAAGTTGATTTAAAATAGAATTTTTGTCTATATGAATATTTTCATCTAGTGAGTATAACCATTTTACTACATCTATATTACTTTTATTACATGCTTCTTTAAATATACAATCATTATCTATATGAATATCTATTTTACCATCTAAAGAGTATAACCATTTTACTAAATCTAAATTATTTTTTAGACATGCTTCTTTAAATATACAATCATTATCTATATGAATATCTATTTTACCATCTAAAGAGTATAACCATTTTACTAAATCTAAATTATTTTTTAGACATGCTTTTTTAAATATACAATCATTATCTATATGAATATCTATTTTACCATCTAAAGAGTATAACCATTTTATATTTTCTAATTTAGAGTATTTACAAGCCAATTTAAAAGGTTTTTCATTATTTTCATGAATATCTATTTTATTATCTATTAAATATAACCATTCTAAAATCTCAATATTAATAACACCTCTTCTAAATAAATAAGATACAAAATTTTTTAACTGATGAATAACTATTTTATTATCAAGTGAATATAGCCATTTTGCGGTATCTAATTGATTATTTTTACAAATTGCTATAAAAATTTTATTATCACAAATATGAATATCTATTTTATCATCAAGAGAGTATAACCATTTTGCTGTATCTAAATGACCATTATAACATGCTGAAAAAAAAGCATGTTCTTTTTCAGCATGAATATCTGGTTTATCATCTAAAGAATATAACCATTTTAATATATCAATTCTATCTTCACTACATGATTTAATAAAAGCCATATCATTATTATAATGTATATCGGCATTAAGTGAATATAACCATTTAGCTTTATCAATATATCCATTTTTACAAGCCCAAACAAAAGAGCAATTAATATGATCTTTTTGATTTACATCAAATATTAATTTCCATAATGTTTTATTTATATCAAAATGCAAACAATCACATTCAAAATCAGGAAATATGTTATTTTCTATATAAGGGTTTAAATCTTCATATTTTACTAATAAATATGATGCTATATCAATATATTCATTTTCACATGCAAAATTAAATGCCTTTTTTATTATATTATAATTTATTTTTATATTCAAAGTCAATAGCCATTTCACCATATCAATATGACAATTGGAACAAGCATTATAAAAAATAGTATCAAAATCTATTTTATTTTTCAAAATATAATTTGATAAATATTTATATAATGATTTGGTATTATCTACATCACCATCTTCACAATATTTAATAAATTTAAATGTCGTATTTTTTTGTAAATAATAATAATCATTAACAGCAATAAAACCAGTAATACCACCAACAATACCACCAACAATACCACCAGCAATACAATCAGTAATAAAACTTTTTGATATCTTCATATTATATGATTTTTATGATATAATATAATATAAATATAAATATAATAAAATCAATTTTTTAACTTTTATGAAATAAAAAAAAGTGCACAGATAATAAATATAGAATAATAAAATTCCATAATAATTTCATAAAAAGGTTTATTTCTGATATCTATATTTATATCATCATTTCTCCCAGCAATATCATCAATTAGTACATAATGATAAATAATCCATCTAAATATAACAGATATAAAATTCATTAAATAATATGCTAATATTGTTCCTATAACTTTATTAAAAATAAGAATAGTAAGATTTTCATTTTGAACAGTATTATACATATTGATTTTTACATCTAATATTATAATAAGTATAATAAGTATAGTAGCATAATTATTAATTCAATTTTTATAAAATAATTAATTTATTATTATTTTACTATTTAATTTAATATTTCAAATTCCTTCTATACACTATGTAACCTATCAAATCAGATTTTTATTAGAGAGAATGATAATTTTTTGATTTGGATAGATAGAAAATATAGGTGGTCTAAATTGCCTATATCCAACTAATAGGAACACAACTCATAGTATCATCAAGTTTAGTAAGAGGAAAATAATCCATATCTGAAGTTGAAAAGGTATTAAATAATACTTTATTAGTTTCAGGATTTATTGTTATTTCAGTTGTGTCTTTCATATCAGGAAATTGTATAACAATAATAGAATTACCAAAAGATTCTCTAAGATCTGGATCATTCATAAAATCAGTATATGAATTAAATTCGTTAACAATTCCATTTTCTAATAGCATCAAATTAAATGATTCAAGATGTCTACAAAATTTTCGTCTATTGTTATGATTCATTGTACCAAATTTTGCAACATATGGATTAGATGTAAATTTAATATTATAAATAGGATCATGATATATATTTTCAGTAGAATCTGATATAATTCTCATGTATAAATATTTTTCATAAATTGAACATGCAATTTTTTCTTCATATGTATTTTTTTTTGCTAATATTGAATCTAAAAGGGGGGTAAATGTTGTTAACATTTTATTATTATGATAATTTTTGTATAAGATATACAGATATTTTTAATATTCAATTTTTGTGAATAAAAATTAAATATTTTAAATTAAATAATCTCCATATTAAGAGATTAATTATTTTACTGTTTAATTTGGACTTTTAATATTTTATTCAAATATTAAAACCAAAATTAAATACGTAAAAATGGAGAATATTTAATTTATAAATAAATATTGATATTTAAATTAAAAATATATAAATATATGTAATATATAATATATATGGGGAACGTTTGTTCTAATCTTAATGATATAATAATAATAAATGAATTGCATAATAAATTTAATGAAATACAATTAAATTTAGAAAAGGAGGATAAAATTCATCAAGAATTAATAAATACAATGTATGATATGATGTTTGATGAATCACAATATACAATATATCATATTTATAATGAATTAAAACAATTGCATAAATTACAACATATTTTACCAAATGAATTAATAGGTATTCATAGTGATTTAAATACTACAAATATAGCTATAAAGGAATTGAAAAAAACTTTACAAATGTCCCATGATTTAATTATAAATTCAGGATGCATAATAGAAAATACTAATAATATAATAAGTTTTTGTAAAAATTTAGAACAGATAAAAAAAGAATACAAAAAATCATATGATTCTATTAATAATTCGATAAATAGTTTAGAAAAATCTAGAATTGATATTAAAAATCTATTTATTAATTATATTAAAATAACATATGCTGATCAACTTAGTAATGACACTATTGATAATATTATAAATGATATATCTTCAAATAATATTAAACAGATTATGGATAATATTAAATCTCTAGAAATAAATTAAAAAGACTAAATTCAATAGAAAAATATAAATTTTTCTATCGAATCAATGCCAACTACTTTGATCCAACCTGACAGCGGAGTCTAAGTAGCTTCAATGTCACTGCTTCCAGCTTTATCGAACACTGGTTGTAGGTTTCAATGATAGACGCCAATTCTGAGAAATCATCAATATCGTCCGGGTTAGCACCGTGAGGACGGATTTTGATGGCAGATTCTACTGTACGGGTAGCCTGTGCCTTCTTTGCTGTCACGTCATCAAAATGTCGTTGAGCAGCTACAAGTTCCCGATAGCAGCCCTGTAATGCGGAAAAGGTTGAGTCCATGTTTTTACAATACTGAATAGTAATATATAGAGTTTTTGTTTTGAGACTTACAATATATTTAGTTTTTCAATTTTTTAGGAAATAATTAATATTGGTTTTAAAGGTCAAAAAATAAACAGCAACATAAATAGTATAAAAATATTGATCTTTAATTGATTGGATAAATAAAAATAAAAAAATTCCATCAGATAAATCAAATAATACAGAAGAAAAAATATTAGGCATATGGTGTTCTCATAAAAGAAAAGATAATAAGAAAGGAATTCTTTCTGAAGATAAAATAAAAAAATTAGAACAAATTAAAGAATGGTATTGGATAAAAAAATAATTAGAAATAATTAAAAACTATTTTAATTATTTTGTGATATATTTATCAAATATATCAAAATTACCATCATTTCTTGGATCATATACAGCAAATACAATTGTTTTAAAAACCCCCTTGTACTGTTTTAATAATTTATTAAATATATCAACTATATCACTTTTACTATTACGGAAAACCCCAAGCCCTATAGCACCAAGTATGAGCGTTGTATGACCATAATAATATGCACATTTGAACACGTTTTCAATTATACTGTAAGTAAAAATATAATCATTTTTTGAAAAGTGATTTTTATCATCTAAATACGGATTAGAAAGTGCAGCAGCGACAATACCTGCAACTTTTATAGGTTCTTTTAGATCTTCATATTTAGTATCTTTAATAATCCATATATCTGGAGAATAATTACAATTTGGTCTTTTTAATGGATATAAATTTTGTTTTAACGTAACACAATAGTTAGAGCGTCTGAAAAGCTCTTCTTCTTGACATTTACAACCTGTTTCAACCCCTCCACCTGCCCGTTTAGCACTTGCAAAATTTAAGAATACAATATTAGGATCTGTCAAATACAATCTTATACAAGCAACAAAAGTATCCTCTTTAGTTACTTCTATTTTAGTATCAAAAATTCGTTTTATTTCTCTTACTTTACTACCATCATAACATACAGAATCATCTGTTTTTAAGGTTTTAAATTTTCCCAATGTTACCTTATACATTGTATCCATGTATACTTTTATTAGATTAGGTCTATCCATATCTTTATTTTATATTTCTATTTCTATTTATAATTAATAAATAGAAAGAAAATCAATTTTTATTAACATGATTGTTTAACAAAAGGAATAATTAAATCTATTTTTGTATATTTCATACATAAAAAATATTTTTTAAAATTTATATTCATTAAAATTTGTCCATTATCGTTAATAAATTTATAATTAATAACTATATTATCATCTTTATATTCATACAATATATTAGTACAATTATCATACTTTGAAATGATGTCAAGGAAATGTAGAAGTTTATTAAAATATTTTGGTTTTATTGTAGAACAATCAATTTCACCTATAAATGTATTATTTAAATTAATTGTTGATACTAATAGATTATTATGGTAATCAGTATATATAGATATTTTAATTACATTATTTTTTGACATATATTCAACTGTAAATTTTATGTTATTATTAGACATATTTTATATATGAATAATAATATATATTGATATAGAGAAATAATAAATCAAATTTTATTTGAACAGTTCCTATATATGGATATTATTATTATAAAAATTTATATATGTATTTATCATTGTAGATTTAAAACATAATAATAATCTCTTTTTTATAATCAATTGCATTACTATTCCGTTATAATCCTCAAAAAACTTATATTGAATATATATATTTTCTTTTCTACATGTTTTTAATATATTATAGAATTCTCTCTTATCTACAACTCCTAAGTTTTTTCTAGATAAAATATTTAAATATTCATAAATACATATTCTTTGTTCTTCATTAAAATTAGACAGATCAATTTCTCCCTCACATTTTTTTATCATGATAGTACTATTTGTTGAATTATAATATATAATTGTTTTTATCATATTATAATTATCTATTGGTATATATTCAATACTATATTTATCATTAAATGTCATCTATTATTTCACTGTATAATAATTATAAATAAAATATATTGACAAAATTAATTTTAATCAAATTTTTTAAGTAATATTCCAATATTGATTATTTAATAATTGTAATTTTTCTTTATTATCATAAATTTTATCTATATGAATGTCAAATTGTTTATCATATAATGTAATTTTCATATATTTCATAAATTTGTCACTATTTAGCTCTATAAATTTATTTTGAATTATGGGATAAATAATTTGTTGTTTAAAAATAAAAAGATCTAAATCAAAATTATTAGTAGTTATATTATTAAGTTCTTTAGTAATATCATAATCATATGTATTTTTTGCAGATTGAAATAATATATCCATTTCTAATGTATTTGTAGAAATATAATAAGGTATTGATATATCTATTTTTTTAAAAAGTTTTACATCATGAATACACAATTTAATTAAAATTTTATCTTTTTTTTCAATCAAATTAGTATCAATATGAAGATTAAAAGAATTTAATAACTTTAATAAATTATAATGATCTTGTTTATTTTTTTGATCTCCTAATAAACCATGTAAACAATTTTCTAAATATAATTTTGAAATAAAAATTTGACTATCATTAAAATCACTCAAGTCAATTTCCGCTTTATAGAACTTTTTAATATTTATAGTATTTGTAGTAGCATGATATAGATACGATGTTATTTTTTTTGATTTAACTGGTTGAATAAAATTGATAATATATTGATGTAATCTTTTTGTATTTAAATGATATGTAGCATTAAAGGCCATTATGTAATGATTATTAAATAAATAAAGAAATAATATAATATACTAATATTTTCAATTTTTATTATTAATTAAATTGGACTTTTTAATATTTTTATTAAAATTATACTAAAAATTTTGAATAAAAATATTAAAATTCCAAATTAAACAGTAAAATAATTTAGACATCAAAAATACACAAATTCTATTTCACTAAAACTATTTTATAAAATAAAATTAATCATACATTAATTCTACCATATTAAAACTATTTTCAGCAACACATAACAAAAACAACTTTTCTAGATTATCAGCATATTCTGAACACTTTTTGTTCTGTTTATCATATGCAGTTAAAAATCCTCCACATATTTGTAGACCTTTTTTATTTTTTTTAACAAATTCTGCCTGTTTTTCTGGTAGAACAATTTGATTACAAAAATCTCTAATTCCGATATTAAATTCTTTCTTTGTTTTACAATCTATAATATTTTCAATAGCAATATTTGCAGATTTTACAAGTTGAGCCATTTTAATTTGATCTATTGATTTAATATATGGAATTGTTATATCAATAATTGTAGATGAAAAACAACATAAAAATTTCTTTATATTCAACTTCAAAAAAATCTTTCCATTTTCATTAATATATTTAATAGTAATAAAAATATTACTATCGACACAAATTTTACATGCTACTTTATATTTTTCATTATCTGATGAAATGCCTATTATTGTATTTGAACAATATTTTAAAAATATCATAGTAGCATAAAATTGTTCATCTGTTGTCAATTTTGACAAATTAATATCAGCAATATAAAACTTTTTTATATTTGTATTAGAAATTGAATGATGATATAAATATGATTTGAGTATTCGTTTTGATCCATCTACACTAAAATAATCTACAAAATATTGATTAAGACCACTAGAAATATTAAAAGCCATTATATTGACTATTTATAATATAAATAAAAATAATTATATGAATATATCAATATAATTATATTATCAATTTTTTTAATTAAATGACATAAATGAAAATGTAAATGTTACTGATCCAGTTGGAGATGCACCTACATTTCTTACAATAATAACAATATTAGTATTAGCAGTCCATGTTATAGATTGCATTTGTACAATAGCATCAGTAGTAGTTGTAGCACAAGTCATTGATACAATACCAACAGTACCAGCACAATTATTAGCTATTGTAAATGTATTTGTGCTACCACTTGTAATTGTTGCTGTAAATGAAGCTGTTCCAACTTTGCTATTACAAGTTGATCCTGATACTGGAATACTACCAGAATATGTATAACCAGTAGTAACCGAAGTTTGTATTGGTCCGATAAAACTTGTACCACCAATTGCATTACCGATATTTACTTCACTAGTTGAAGCAACTGAACCTGAACCAAGATAGATACGTCCTTCACCAGAATTTATATTAATACTTGAAGCACCTAATCCATTACTATTTCCTATATGTATTCCTGAATTAATACCAGGTAATAATGTACGGCGTGTTTTAATTATACTACCGTACATTTTTTCAGTCGACCCCTTTTCTCGGAGGCTTTGGTCTAATAAATATAAAAATCCAAATATATACAAATGTATTATTTTAGAATATTATATTTGCTTTATGATTATTAAAAATACGCAATGTTTCCTCTTATCGAGTTAGTACTTTTAATTTAAGCAATCATAAAAATCAGATCATTAATTTTAAATAAAATATCATTTTTAGTGATATTTTAGTAGTTATAATCTTTTATAAGGATATAACTAATCCTAAGTTATAATTAAAGGATATAACAAATCCTAGTCATAATTACAGGCTATAACCAGGCCCAATTATAATATTTTACAAGGGATATAATCAATCCTATGATCTTTATTTATATTTATTATATATTTAGATACTTTTAATTTCATTTTTTTATAAGTAATAAGTCTAATTAAAACACATCCGTAATACCACCATATTTAGTAATACTTGATGTTGTATCTAATAATATTGCACCATCATCATCCCATGTAGATTGTATTAATACACTTCCTCCATCATCTTTTGTTGATGATGCTATTATTTGTACAGCATTTCTATCTGATAAACCAGAATTTAAAATTATATTACCTGATGTAGCATTTGTTTGTAAACCCACATTGTGTAATTCATTTATAATATCATTAACAACATTCAATGATAACCTTGTTGATTGTAATGCAACATTTGTTTGATTAATAGAAGACATGTTTTATAATATATATTTTTATTTAAATTAAAATAATGGAAATATTTACAGATTTAATTTTGGATTTAATACTTTTTTATAAAATAAAAAAGTATTAAATCTAAAATTAAATAGTAAAATAAATAAACACATAATATTATTTTACTGTTTAATTTGGACATTTAATACTTTTTTATTTTTATAAAAAAGTATTAAAACCAATATTAAATCTGTAAAAATAGGGAATTTTTAATTTAGAATCTTTAAATCTTTTTCACTAGTGAAAAAGATTGAAGAGTCTAAATTAAACAGTCCCTATATTAAACTTAATAATTTATTAAACGCTTCATATGCATTAATCGAATTCATTTTAATATTAATAACATTATCATATATAATAGTATTTTTTGCAATAATATTTGATTCCTTGCATTTTTCAGTAAGCTTATTTATAATAGAATACTCATCAATCTGATTACATAATTCTGCAATTACTTTTCCATATTGGAGAGACCAATCAGAATATTTTCCACATAATGTATATACTAAATTTGAATCAACATTTTTATAGCATTTAAAATTAGTAATATTTGGTTTAATAATAGTATTATTTGTAATAGATTCTATTGTATATTTCCATGTTTTTCTATTTTGCAATTCATCTAAAATTTTATTAGATAATATATCACTATCTATATTCTGTTTAAACCATATATTTACAAGAGAGTAAAATGATGCATCTCTTGAATTTATAGCATTACCAATCATATTTTCTGCTTTTGTATCTCTTCTCAAATATTTTTGTCTATTACCCATAAAAGACCATATTGACATATTTGTAAAACTAGTATCACCATATTGCATTACTTGAGACATGATAGTTTTATTTTTAACAATTAAATATTGTTGTTGTAAGGTTTCTGTTGAATTTGCCCAATCTGTATTTTCTAACCAAGAAATTGTGTACAAATCACCTAAACATGTATTAAGATCTACACCATTAACAATACTTCCAGGATCCTGTGGATCAACTCCACCATCAGGACAAAACCACCCCCAAGACGATTGATCTGGATTTGCAGCAGTAG
>Ga0208088_1000049_pt1 | contig 20399 bp, 12 predicted proteins | sample LakMenEpi02Apr12_FD_150661 | JGI IMG/M metagenome (GOLD analysis project Ga0208088, IMG submission 150661) | Freshwater microbial communities from Lake Mendota, WI - 02APR2012 deep hole epilimnion (SPAdes) | ecosystem: Environmental > Aquatic > Freshwater > Lake > Epilimnion/Euphotic zone ...
ATATCAAAATTAGAAGAAGAACAAATTGATAGAGCAAAAACTGACGTATTAGCTAGAATTTATAATGAATTAGACAATGATATAATAAAAAAAACTGAAGAAGAAGCTCAAATAGGTGGTGTAAACATAAGAGATATAGAAGACAAAATAAGAGATAAATTAAAAGAATTACAAAACAATATAAAAGATATAACATATGGAGAACAAAATGATAATGATTATGGACAAATTTTAACAATAGTTGGTAATATAGTTGATGATATTTTAATTTATAATATTAGAGCTGAAATAGAAAACTTTGGAAATAAACATATTAAAAAGACAATTGGCAATCCAAAAAGTTCAGATAAAATTAAATTATTAATTGAAGATCAAAAATTACCATTCAATATTGAAGAAATAGAAGAAAATATAATAGATATATTTAAAGCTAATACAAAATATATATCAAATACAGTTGATAATTCATTTGAAGATAAAAATATAGATAACAATATATATAAAATATATGGAACAGATATAGTTAAACAAACTACAGATGAATGTTATAAATTTTCAGAGGAGGTATTAAATATATTAATAAATAATGGGGCAAATTTAAATATAAAAGATAAAGATGGAAATACCCCTATATTTGATGCAATAAGTGCTGGTAATGAGGAAGCAATTAAAATATTAATAAAAAGAAGTGTTGTATATAATCCTAAATATAAAAATAGATTTGGTTATAATGCATATGAATATTCTCTATCATCATTAGAAATAATGATAGATAGATTTGTAACAAATAATGCAATTGACGATATAACAAAAGATACAATTGATGAAATAACAAAAGTAACTCAGACAGATATAAAATTAAAATATTCAGATATAATATTTAAAATATTAATTTATTTAATAAATCATCAATTATGTTTAATTGGATATGGTTATCCAAAAGAATGGTCATATGAGAATCAAAAACAATTAAATAACATTTTTGTAAACAATGATAAATATCCAAATAACATTTTTGTAAACAATGATAAATATCCAATACCTATTTTAAATATAGATAAACAAAAATTACAAAATATATTAGAACAGCATCCTGTAAAAGAAGCATTAAATATTAAGACTACAGATATAAATAATATACCAAATGATATAGAAGAGATTAATAGATCCATAAGAAATTTAAAATTAGAAAAACAACATCTTGATAGCATAAATCCAAAAGGATATAGTGAAACATATAGAATTACTCAAATAGATCAAAAAATACAAGAATTAGATATATTAATAAAACAAAAAATGAAAATATATAATGAAACTAATAACAAAATAAGTGAAGGTACTGGTGATTTAAATAAAAAAATAGAAAAATATTCTGATAAAATTTTAGCCAAATTAAACAATAATGGAAAAAAAATAGAATTAATGCCAATATATAATACAATTTATAATGATATTATAAATGGTAATGAAGGAAATAAAAATAATTATGATACAAGAACCTATCCAGAAATATGGAAAAAATATTTGAAGGAATATAAACCTGAAAAATTAAATGATAAAACACAAGTTATAACCGGATTATTTTATGATATATCCAAATATATAAAGGATAGCAAAAATCCAAATAATATAATTGGAAAATTAGATTTAATAGATAAATTTAATAAAAATGTAATTATACCATTCTCAAGAAATTATTTTGAATTACCAGATGAATATAATTTACAATCAAATTATGCATTAAAATACATATTAGATATTATAACACATATCATTAAACATACAATTTGTACAAATTATTATAATATAATACAAAAAATGATAAAAACATATATAATGTCAGTAAAACCAAAAGGAGATAATTACGATAGTGATGAAAATTATCATAAAGATATTAGTAAAGAATTAAATGAATTATTACAATCTATAGATTTCAAAATAGTAAAGGAAATAATAGATACTACATCAGGAAAGTCAAATAAAAAAAATATTAAAGATATCAAATTAATAGAATATATATTAGATATAATATCAGAAAAAGCAGTTAAAATTGTAACTAAAATATATGAAAATGAAAATGATCCAGATAAGGATCTAGATTTAAGTACATTGTTAATTAGTATAGGAGATATTATAAGTACAAATACAATAATACCTATAACAGAAAAATCAAGAATTATTATTGATTTAAAGGAAATTATAGTTCCATATTTTAAAAATTATTTTGAAATATATATTACGAAAATGAAAAATATAACAGATAATTATTTTAAATTACTCATTATAGAAAGTAAATATGTTTCAATAACAAATATTATAACTAAAAAGGCCAAAGAAGAATTTGAAGTATTAAATAAATAAATATTTATCGTTCAATAGTTAAATTCGGCATTATACCAGTTCCATCTGGAGTATTATCTAAAGTAGTGATCTCTAAAGTAAATGAATTATCAGCGCCATTAAAATTAAATAATGTTCCATCCGGATTATAAAATTCAAAAGTTAAACTTGATAGATTAATTGGTTCATAAAAATATATAGGGGTTGAAACAAATGAATCATATAATAATTTTCCAGGTACACCTGCCAAATGTATTTTTGCAAATACATTTGTTATTCCACTAGATGTGAAACCTGTTGTAATTTCTCTACAAGTCATAAAAATATATGGAGGACCACTTAGTTGTAAAGTATTTTGTGTAAATTCTATAGGATTTCCTATAGGATCAACACTCGGTTCATTTAAATAGCCTTCAGCATTTGTATGGACAGTATTAAATGTTGTTTTTGCTAAATTTTTACCAGCATTTCTAAATCCTAATTGTGTGCCAATAGTATCTGAATAAGAAAAATCTAATTGAAAATTATTAGGAACATAAATTACAACAGCATTACCTCCTAAACTATTGGCAGTATTATTAGAAAAATTAAAATTAGATATAATAATTTTATATTTATTTATACCTAAAATTTCAGTAACTTTATGATTCGTATTTAAAACAAAAGCAGGAATACCTATATGATCAATCATACCGCTAATTAATATCGAGTCTCCTACAGCTAAACCGTGTCCTTTTTGTTGTATTGTAATTGTATAACTAGATGCGGGATTTTGGCCTATTATAATTTCTGGAAATACATTACTAATTGGATATGATAATTTTGCTTGTTTATAACTTGAAATAGTTACTAAACTTGAATTTGATAATATATCTACTATACAATAATTTATTTGAGAATAAGCAGTATTTGATATGGGATTTATTCTCGGAATATTATAAATTTCAGTTTGTATTAATGATGCCAATGTATTTGAATCATAATTACCAGGAGGTATATTGACTTGATATATATGGTCACCATCATCAATATTTCTAAAATATAATTTATTATTTAATGATGTAAACACTTGTTGTGTATTTGGAATAATTATACTTTTTAATTTTATTAAAACAATATTTGTATATATTTTATTTAAATTAATTTTATAATAATTAGGATTTTGATATCCTGATATAATTTGATCTATTAAACCAACATATAAATTAAATCCCCCAAACTTTCCTTTATAATATCCTATATGTGGAACTATAAAGGAAAAACTATCTGACGTACTTGAATTAACTAAATGAAATCCTGTACTGTGTATATAATCAATAGGGAATTCTGCATTTATTGAAGAAATAGGAATTCCGCCATAATAATGATAATTAATATTAAAATTATATGATGGATATTCAATAGATCCAGAAAATTTAGATGGTAATTCTATAAAAAAATAAGATTGACTTGGTATAGAACTATCAATAGGAACATTATCATTTCCAATAAACATATCATCTGAAATTGATACTTCATGTGGCTTTACTAATAATACTTGATGTGTTGTATTTAATAAATTTACTGGGATATTTCCAATATAATTTGGAGAAGTTGTTCCTGATAATCCTGAAATTTCTATTATCATATTTTTAGTATTATATGTTGATGTTGCTCCATCAATTGTAGAATTTTTAATAGTTATATTTGGATCAGCATATATTAATGCATATTTTGACCCAGACATAAAATTAATAATAGTATTATAACCAGTAGATGATAATGTATTTCTTACAGCATATTGATATGTAATTTGTTTATATAATAAGGTACTTAATGTTATTTGATTATTTATATTTAATAAATTATTAGGAAATGATACTGTTATAATTGATTGATAATCATTTGATGAATGAGTAATTTGTAAAGGGTTTTCTGGAAGGGAATATGTATTTGAATAAGTTAATATTGGTAATATTTTTCTATCCTTACTATCAATATGAATATATTCAACATTATATCTAACATTTACATTTTTATATAATAAACCTTTTTTATTGTAATAATTTAAAAGAGGATCATAATCTTCATTAGATTCATTATTAAAATCACTATTTGAATTTTTATTTATGTTTTGAATAATTGATTCTGGTAAATAAATGGGATTTATTATATTTTGTTTGGAAGATATATCTCCAAATTTAAGATTATTATAATTATCTTGAATTATTTGTTTTTGTGAATTTGTATAATCTCTATTTAAATCAATAATATTATTAGTATTATTAATATTGTTAATATTGTTATCAGAAATATGTTTATACATTTTTTTTATATTTTCATTCATTTTTATATAATAAATATATCAATAATACTTTAAGTAAGTTTTTATTAAAAATTATTTATTTTTAATATAGAAACTATTTAAATAAATGAAATAAAAAATTGAAACTTAAACATTCACACTTAAAAGCTAAATATGTTATGTTAGAAACATAAAAAATATCATGACTAAGGATGACAAAAAAAAGACAGTTGAAGAAACCTATAAAAAAATGACACATCATGAACATGTTTTAGCAGAACCTGATAATTATATAGGAAGTATATCACCAGATACAATGTCATTGTGGATATATGATGAGGAAGTAAAACATTTTATTATGTCATCAATAACAATAGCACCTGGTTTATATAAAATTTTTGATGAAATTTTAACAAATGCAAGAGATCATGGTGTAAGAGATAAAAAATGTAGAACTGTAAAAGTTAACATAGATAAAACAACAGGAGAAATAAGTGTTTGGAATGATGGAACAGGTATTCCTGTAACAATACATAAAGATCATAATGTTTATATTGCATCGATGATTTTTGGAGATATGTTAACTTCATCAAATTATAACGATGAAAAAAAAATAACAGGGGGAAAAAATGGTATAGGTGGTAAGGCTGCAAATATATTTTCTAAATCATTTATAGTAGAAACAGTAGATAGTGAAAATAAAAAAAAATTTACTCAAACTTTTAGAAATAATATGTATGTTAAGGAGGATCCCATAATAAAAAATGTAGATAGTGATGTAAAATCATATACAAAAATAACATTTATACCTGATTATGAAAGATTTAAAATGAAAGGTTTAACAAATGAAGTCATGGGACTTTTTAAAAAAAGAGTTTATGATATAGCTGCATGTTGTCCTAAAGGAATGAAAGTATATTTAAATGATGAATTAATAAATTTTAAAGATTTTAAAGATTATATTACAATGTTTTATGATAAAAAACCAAAAGATCTAGTTTATGAAGAGTTTTCTGATAGATGGAAAGTAGGAGTAGTTTTTGATCCTGATGCTGGATTTACACAAATGTCTTTTGTTAATGGTATTTGGACTTTTAGAGGTGGTAAACATGTTGATTATATTGTTAATCAAATAGTAGAAAAAATAACAGAATATATAAAAAAGAAACATAAAGGATTGAAAGTAAGACCTGAACAAATAAGAACAAATATAACAGTATTTATTGATAGTGTTATAGAAGGACCATCATTTAATTCGCAAACTAAAGAGGAATTAACAAAAAAAGTATCAGAATTTGGATCAAAATGTGTAATATCTGATCAATTTATCGATAATTTAACAAAAACAGATTTAATAGAAGAGGTTGTAAGAATTGCGGAATTTAGAGAACTTGGTGCATTAAAAAAAACAGATGGTAAAAAACAGAAATCTCTAAAAGCGTATGATAAACTTGAAGATGCAAAATGGGCAGGTACGACAAAATCAGGAGAAACTTTATTATTATTGACTGAAGGTGATTCTGCTAAAACATTTGCATTAGAAGGGATACAAATGTTAGGTAACGAAAAATATGGGGTTTTTCCTTTACGTGGAAAATTATTAAATGTTAGAAATGCAACAATTGAACAAATTAAAAAAAATGAAGAATTCATAGCATTAAAACAGATATTAGGTCTAAAACAAGGAAATATATATAAATCAACAAAAGAATTGCGATATGGGGGGATTCTAATTTTAACTGATGCAGATGCAGATGGATCACATATTAAGGGATTAATAATAAATATGTTTGAACATTTTTGGCCAAGTTTAATAATGCATGATGGTTTTATTAATTCATATTCAACTCCATTAGTTAAAGCTTTTAAAAAAACAGATAAAAAACAACAACATCCAAAAATCTTTTATTCAATTATAGAAATGCAGAATTGGATAGATACAGAATTAAAAGGCGACACTGTTGGATGGGATATAAAATATTATAAAGGGTTAGGTACACATAAAGGAAAACAGGCACAAGAATGTTTTATTGATTTTGAAAAAAAAATTACAAATTTTATATGGGAAAAAGAAAAAAAAGAGATAATAGATAAAGAAAACAAGGAGGATAAAGAAGATAAAGAAGATAAAGAAGATGAAATATCACATGATTCATCACTTGATAAATATGAAAATAGTATGTCACATAAGGCAATAGTGAAGGCATTTGATAAAAAATTAGCAAACGCAAGAAAAGATTGGTTAACAAATTATGACCCGCAAGATATTTTAGATATAAATATAAAAACTATCACTTACAATGACTTTATAGATAAAGAATTAAAACATTTTTCAAATTATGATAATATTAGATCAATACCTTCTGTATGTGATGCTTTAAAACCATCTCTAAGAAAAGTTTTATTTGCTATGTTTAGAAGAGGAAAAAAAGCAGGAGAATTAAAAGTATCACAATTTGCTGGTTATGTAGCACAGTACACAGAATATCATCATGGAGAAGCAAGTTTAATGGGAGCTATTATTGGTTTAGCACAAAATTTTCCAGGAAGCAATAATATGAATTATCTTTTACCAAATGGTAATTTTGGTACTAGAAGACAAAATGGGGAAGATCATTCAAGTCCAAGATATATATTTACAGATATAAATCAATTAACATTAAAACTTTTTAGAGAAGAAGATGCTCAATTATTACAATATCAAGAAGAAGATGGTACTTCAATTGAACCATTAGTATATGCCCCTATTTTACCTAATATTTTAATTAATGGTTCAAAAGGAGTAGGAACAGGTTATTCAAGTACAATTCCAAACTATAATCCGGAAGATATTGCAGAATATATATTAAATATTATAAATAATAAACAACAAAAGGAATTAATACCATGGTTTAGAGGTTTTATAGGTAAAATTAAAAGAATTGAAGACCATAAATTTAAAATGTCAGGAATTTATGAAATTATTGATCAAAATAATGTACACATAACTGAAATACCAATTTTTGGGGGTAAAAGCATTGAAGATTATAAATCTTATTTAACATCTATAACAATTGCAGATAAAAAGGATAATGATGATAATAAAAAAAGAATTGAAAATTATGATATGAAACCATATAATAATAAAATAGATATAATGGTAACATTTAAATCAGGGCATTTACAAAAATTGTTAAAATTGAAACCTGATAATGAAGAATTAGAAAAATATTTAAAAATAAATACGACAATATCAACTTCCAATTATACATTGTATAATGTAGATGGTAAAATAACCAAATATGATGATCCTGAAAGTATAATTGATGATTTTTATGAATTTAGATATCAAATGTATGAAAAACGTAAAAAATATAGGATTCGATTATTAGAAAATGAATTAGATATAATAAAATATAAAATCAAATATATAAAAGATATAATAGCTGATCCTCCAGTAATAGTTGTAAAGAAACAAAAAAGAAAAGTAGTAATTGAAAGACTTAAAAAATTAAAATATCCTATGTTATCAATATCTATAAATCCAAAAGATAATGATAAAAAGGAAGATGAATATGAAGATGATATTGAATTAGAAGATATTGACGAAGAAAATGAGGAAGAAAATTCACCCAAGGAAAATAAAAAATATAAAAAGAGTTATAAATATTTAACTGATATGTTAATTTTTGCACAAACAGAAGAAAAAATATCTGAACTTGAAAAACAATTTGAAAATAAAGAAGCAGAATTATTATTATATATAAAAACTCCTATTGAAGAAATATGGAAAAGGGAAATAGAAGAATTTTTAGAATCATATCATGAATGGAAAAAGGATTTAGAAGATGAAGAAAATGAAATTGTTGGTAAGAAAAAATCAGATAAGAAAACTAAAATAAAAAAAACAGATTCTTCAAAAAAAAAAGAAAAATAACAATAATAAGGAAAAAAAATAATTAATTAATTCCTATGCTGATTTAAAACTAATTTTTTTCAGAAATATATATTTTATTATTATCTAAATTTGATTCTACTTTTTTTATATAAAATTTTCCATTTAAATAAATAGGGCGTCTTTTAATTATTTCAACAATATTGGTTTTTGGACAACATACATTTTTATGAATTTCATATTTTTTATTTCCTCTATTTATCATAAGAAATGGATTCCATTCAACACCTGTACATTTTTTACTTCCATTACACATTTTTAAACAATCATATTTGTCTATATTTTCTGAACATTCGTGTGAATATTCATATTCACCAATATGTTCATCACCATCCTCAATAAAAGTAACATATTTATATATTGATTCATCAGTAGGAAGATTTCCTCCATTTGCTTCTAATATAAATGTTTGATTATCTTTTATATTATTTGGCCAATCAATACCAATAATTTTATATGGAGATGTATTCATATTTTTAATATCATGATCATCAATATTTCTTTGTATTTTTAATTCGTCTAAATTAGTAGGACCAGATAGAGTTTCTGATGTATTTACTTCATAATAATTCATTACTTGTGGATCAACAATGTTATAATTTGTATAACAATTATATGCTCTATTTAAATTATATCTTGATGCTTCTAATTGACTTTGATTCATTATAGTAAATACCTTATTACATGTATATTGATTTGTAGTAGCAAAATCATCTCCAAAGAGAGTATTTACAGGTTTTCCAGCTATTGGAGTTTTACTTAAATAACATGTATTTGTTTTATTATCAAATGTAAAACCAGCACAACCATAGATTCCTGAACATTTATTTGCGCATTCATATTCTGATCTTGTTCTTATTTTACCATCAAAATTCTCTATATTATCTAAATTATATTTGTTTCTATTATAATTATAATTAATTATACACATTAATATACATATTATTATTATTAATATCATAAAAAATTGAATTTTCATATTATAATAATTATCATCAAAATAAATTTAATAATATATCATAATATGAATAATACTTATAGTAAAATATTTGATAATAAATATATATTTGAAAAAACTATTTATGATTCTGAATTAAATATTAAAGAGTTTGTAAAAAAATATATTGAATATATTACTATTGATATTTTATTAGATAAATTAAATCTAGAAAAGATATCATTGAAATATTCTATAAATTTATTAATAACACAATATTCAAAAAATATAAATTGCAAAAATATATTGACAGAAATTATTCAAAATTATGAAGATATTTTCAAAATATATTTGTATGATATAATTTTAAATAATTCTGAATTAGATATATTATCAGAAATATTATCATTGTTGAATTTAGAAATAGATCTATTTTATTCTATAGAAAAATTTCAAGAAAAAAAAACTAGAGAAAATTTAGAATCATCTTATTTAATAAAATTTATATTAAATAAAAATGTATTTTGCGAACACAAAATAAAAATAATAAAAAATCTAATAGAGAATAATGATTTAATTTTTGATTTGTTTTTTTACTCTTGTATAGATAATTATATAAATTTCTATGAAAATTGCGGAAATTATTTTTACAAAATATCAAAAGATGAATTGCAAAATTTTTTGGAATTTTTAAATTTTATGGCAAATATGTGTAATCTATCTATGGATAAAATGATAGATACAAAAAATGAAGATAATATATTAGATTTTGATATATCTAATATAACAAATTATTGGCAAAAAATATATATATTAACATTTAAAGCAATTAATCTTCTATTATTTCCAGCTTTTGAATCAAGATTAAATAAAAATACTGGTTTTCTATTTGATATTAATAATAAAGAAGATATCCTATTAACTAACAATAAAAAACTAATTGATAATTTAAATATATTATATATCAATAATTTACAATTAATTAATTCCATATTTTCTGAAGATATTTATACAGATTTTATAGCATTTCTAAATTATCTTACCCTAAATAGTCAAATATTTAATACAAAAACTAATGAAATTTATGATAAAAATAATATATATAGTTTATATGATATATTAATGTCCGTAATATTCGGATTAAATTCTAAATTAAGAAATCCACATATTAGATTTTCAGCTGTAACATTATTAGGTCATATTTGGAAAGAATCTAAATACTTTAATTCTGATATTGTTACTCCTAAAAATATTCAATTTGCATTATTAAAATATATTACAGATATAAAATTCTTTGATTGGACTTCTCCCGATAAAGCTATTTATCACATTGATACCATAAATTCAATATTAATTACTGTTCATAAAAATTTAGGTGATGAATTTTTTGTTATACACGATGATTTAATAATAAAACCATATATAACTCCTGAATTAATAATAAAATTAATAGATAATGCTACTTATATATTTCAAGTGATTGAAGATATTGGAAATCTTGATACTTTAACTCTAACTCAAATAAGAGAATCAATTGCAAAATTATATTTTACTTTTTCAAATATAATTGATATAATACTTATACTTATGACAGGAATAAAAGTACAAGAATTATTCTTAAATAAAGATAATAAATTTATTACAACAGATCTATTAGTTGGAATAAATATGTTCTTAATGAAATTTTTCTTAATATTTTCATCTGGTAAACATGTAATATATACAAAAGCACATATTGCTTCTGAAGTTTCAGTTACTATTGGGAAATTAATGGATATTTTATACTATTTAATAGAAAATAAATTAATTCTATTAGATAATCTTGATAAAAATGCAATATTATATTTAATTAATTCAACTAAATTAAATATTCCATTGGAACATATAAATATAATAAAAGAATTTTTTTCTACTTCTCCTAATATTAATAATAATATAGATAATCTACCTGAACAATTAATTGATCCTATTTTTATGATACCTATTACTAATCCTATTATTCTTCCAAATACTGATGGATTTTATGATAAAAATAATATGATGTACTATTTAAGACTTGCTCCAGTAAATCCCATGACTAGAGAACCTTTAAAACCTGAAGATTTAGAAAATTATAATAATACCGACTATATAAAAGAAAAATTAAAAGAATTTTGGATTATAAAACATAATCATGATTTAAAAAAAATTGATTAAAAATTTATTTATTAAACAGTTCCTATACATTAACTATTTATTATACATAATATAATAAATGCCAAAACATAAAGAATTATTAACATCAAAAAGTGATACTTTAACAATTAGACAAAGTTTTGAAAATTTTTTTAGATTAAATGGATATAAATATATACCACAATGTAAAATTTATTTAGATGATGATCATTCTTTATTTTTTGTAAATTCGGGTATGTGTCAATTAAAAAATAAATTTATAGGAAAAGATCCTATAACTTATGATAAATTAATGAATCATCAAATTTGTTTAAGAGTTTCAGGAAAACATAATGATATTGATGATGTTGGTCGAGATTCATATCATTTAACTATGTTTGAAATGTTAGGTAATTGGATGTTAAAAAATGCAAGTAAAGAGGAAACTATTGATTTGGCCTTCTATTATTTAACTACAGTTTGCCAATTAGATAAAAATAGACTTTATGTAACTTATTTTGAAGGAAATGGATTGTATGAAGAAGATATTGAAACAAAAAATATTTGGAAAAAATATTTCGATGATTCACATATTATTAAAGGTAATACAAAAGATAATTTTTGGTCAATGGGTTTAACAGGTCCAACAGGTCCATCTACTGAATTACATTACGATTTAATTGGTAATAGGGATGCATCTATACTTGTTAATAAAGATGATTCCACTGTAGTAGAATTATGGAATCTAGTTTTTATGCAATATAATAAAAAAGATGATGGCAGTTATGAAAAATTAGCTGATATGTATGTAGATACAGGTCTAGGAGGAGAAAGAATTGTAATGGCTGTACAACAAAAAATGTCTATATATCAAACTGATTCATTTAAATATCTATTTGGATATGCTCAAAGTCTAACAAACGCTGATTTTTATACTGATAAATATGATAATAATAAAGATATTGCATATAGAATATTTGTAGATCATATTAGATCATGTATAATATGTTTATATCAAGGGGTTGATTTTGATTGTAATAAAAGAGGAGCTATAATTAGAAAAATATATAGAAGAATGATGACATATTTATATCTATATTTAAATGATGGTTTAGTTGAACCTAAAATGAATAAATCACAAGTATTTAGTTTAATAAAAGATATATTACATTATTTTTTGTTTGAAATAACAGATACTGCTAAACCTGAAACTATTTTAAATATACAAAATAAATTAATTGAAGAAGAAAAACTACACATTGGAAAATTACAAAATATTACTGATATATATAAAAGTATTTTAAAAAAAACAAAAGATATTAATTTAACTATTGAAAAAATGAGATGTGAATACGGTATTGATCCTGAATTTGTTGAACATATTAATACCTTGCGTTTTGTTAGAATAAATTAAATCTTTTATTTATTTTACTGTTTAATTTGGACTTTTAATATTTTTATTAAAAATTTTACTAAAAATTTTGAATAAAATATTAAAACCAAAATTAAATCTGTAAAAATAGGGAATTTTTAATTTAGAATCTTTAAATCTTTTTCATCAGTGAAAAAGATTGAAGAATCTAAATTAAATAGTCCCTATATTAGATAATATTAATTAGATATTTTCTTTATTAATAACCGGATCTGGTACACCATCTTTAGGTGCTCCTGATGATATACTATAACAATCATCAATATCACAACACATACAATTAGCATTTATTTTTCTCCTTAATAAAACATCATCATTATTAATTTTTTGAACAATTGGTTCTGATTCAATACATCCAAATGGAAAACATATATATTGTATTGTTTCATATTTATTTTTATTTACATCACAACATTCATCAATACAAAAACATTTAGTATGATTACCACAATAAATACATTTGGAGTCATTACATGAGTATTTAATACAACTTCCTCTTGAAATACCAAATGGACATATATAACATCCCATACACCATCCTATTGTATCTTTATTTTTCTGTTTACAAAACCCACCTAATCCCCAATATAAACATAATTTTTCGCGTATATCATTTCCAATTTTGCTATAATAATAATTATAAAATGGAGGTATTGTAGTACAACAAAAATAATTATATTTATTATAACTTAATCCCCCACATATCCAACAATAGCATCCACTTTTTTCATTATTATAATAGCAATCTGCACCTATTCCATAACAACACCATTTTGAAATATTATCTTTTGATTTCTCAAATCCTCCACATATCCAACATGCACATGAATCCTTTTGTTCCATTTTATAAATTATAATAAATACGTATACAAAATATAAAATATTTTTATATTCAATTTTTTTCTAAAAGGATATTATAAATAAAATGTATATAGTATATGATAGTGATTATTTAAAAACCAAAAATCTTAAAAATTTAACAAAAACAATATATGAAAATTTTATTGAACTTGAAAATTATCCTATATTGTCTCATACAAAAAAAACTATTCTAGAAACTTTAAACAAACCTGATTGTATTTTCATCATAAATTATGATGAAAAAAAGAAAAGAATTATAGGTTATTTATTAGGATATATTGAAAATATAAATAATGACAATAGAAAAGTATTTTTTGTATCATATTTATATGTTTCATCAAAATATAGAACACATGGTATAGGAAGCAAATTAATGGATATTGCACATGAACTTACTCAATCAATGAGATGTGATGGTACAATGTTAATATGTGATACAGAAGATGAACCAATATATAATTTTTATTTAAAGAAATTGTATATGCCAGATATAAATTTAAGAAGATATGAAAAACATGAAGTTATGTATCGAAATTCTGATTCATAATAATAGTTTTAAATCATTGTCAATATGTTCTTCTGGGGTTTCTAAAATTATAGGTACTTTTAATTTGGAAAAAAACTTATAGATTATTAATAATCCTTTTTCTCCGATTGATCCAAATCCAATATTTTCATGTCTATCAATATTAGATCCTAACTCTTTTTTACTATCATTTAAATGAATTAATTTTATATTATTTATACCTATCATTTCATCAAATGTATCAAGAAACATTTCTATCTTTTTTTTATTAGTTATATCATATCCAGCAGAAAAAATATGACAGGTATCTAAACAAATTCCAAATCTATTTTTTATATCATCTTTTTTTATATTAGAAAATTTTCTATAAAAATGTGCCAAATCTTCCAATCTATAACACATTTCTGTTCCTTGACCTGTTGATGTTTCAATTAATATTTTTATATCTATCTTTTTTGTTTCATCGTGAACATATAATAAACTTGTAAACATATTATTTAAAGCCTCTTCATTTGATATGTTTAATTGTTTTCCTAAATGTACAACTATTGCAAATGCACCTATTTTACTGGCTGATTCTATTTCTAAAATAAATTGTTTTATCCACCAACTATGATTATTCCAATTTTGTGCAATATTTATTGTATAAGAAGCATGTATAACAATTTTAATATTATTTATTTTTGCATAATTTTTAAATTCGTTATATGTTTCGTATTTTTTATAAAAAGGATCAATAAATAATTGTACTATATTACATTTATTTTTTTTAATACCACTTATTTCATTTAATATATTTTTAATATCACTGTCAATATGGTATCCTATCATTATAGTAATATATAAGTATACCATAAAAATAGTTGAAAAAATTTGATAAAAAAAATACTAACAATATAAATTAGATGTTATCTATATAAACAATATTCATATTTATATATTATTAGAGAAATAAAATGTTTTTAATAGATAAATATATACCCAAAAATATAAAAGATATAACATTTCATTCTGATATATATAAATTATTAGAATTAATAAGTAAGGATAATGAATTACCACATTTAATATTTTATGGACCAACAGGGGTTGGAAAAAAAACAATGATAAATATATTTCTTGAAATGTTATTTGATGCATCCATACATAATTCAACAGAAGATGTTATTTATAATGTTATGGGATCTGGTAATAAAGTAATAAAGGAAGTTATAAAACAAAGTAATTATCATATTGTATTAGAACCTAAAGGAAATAATTTTGATAGATATTTAATTCATGATGTTATAAAATTATATGCAAAAAGAATTCCATTAGGAATATATGAAACCAATAGAAAATTTAAACTTGTTGTAATAAATTGTCTAGATAATTTATCCAATTATGCACAATTTTCTTTAAGAAGAACTATGGAAAAATATTCAGGTACATGTAGATTTATAATGTGTTGCGAATCTCTTTCAAAAGTTATTGATCCTTTAGTTAGTAGATGTGAATGTATAAGAGTTAGAGCTCCAACTAATTATGAATTAATGAAATATATCTCTGAAATAGCAGTCTATGAAAATATAAAATTATCTGTATATAATTTTTTACAAATTCAAAATACATCAAATGGAAATATAAAAAATGCTCTATGGAATTTACAATTCTATCAAGTTAATCAATTAGTTCTTAAAAATATAAGAAATTCTATTGATAATTTTATGAGAGCAGCTGAAAAACATATTATAGTATCGAAACAAACTAGTGAATATATAGAAAAAATATTTATAAATATAGTTGAAATGGATTCAACTAATAAATATAGTAATAAAAAGGCAACCATATTTGCAAATAATATTATAAATATAATGTATCAATTAGTTATTGATGTTGCAAGAAAATATACTACACAATATAATTCTGCTTTGAAATCTGCAGAAGATTTTCTTCAATTATATTCAAAAAAATTATTTAAAAAAATATTTAAGACATTGGAATTAGAAAAAGGAAATAAATTAGATTGTGATTTAGATATTATGAGAGAATCTATGAATAATATTTTAATATTTATTGAATATTTAGATATACGTAATAATTTTACAAAAGCTGTAATTCATATGGCAAATATAATCCTAAAAAAGGATTGTTCATTAATAATTGAAATAAGAACTATCGCTTATAATTTATTAAAAACAAATATTAAACCAACAGATATTATGACTGAATTATTATTAATATTGTTGGAAAATAAAAAATTAAGTGATAATGTAAAATATGAAATTGCTGATGTTATTGCGGAATCTGAATATAAAATAACTAATGGAAGAAGAGAAATTATACATATTGATTTCACAGCTATTTGTATAATTGATATTTTAAGCAGAAATAAATAAATTAATTTTATAATTCTTAAATCTAGGAATATCTCCAATTATTTTACTGTTTAATTTGGACATTTAATATTTTTTTATTTTACTGTTTAATTTGGACTTTTAATATCCTACCAGCGAAAAATATAAGAATCTAAATTAGACAGTCCCTATATTCATTACTATCTTTCTCAATTTCGCGAACATATTTTTTGATATCTGCTTCTTTATTCATACGAATACATATTGCAGGACGACATTCTGAACATGCATCCGCTTTTCCTTTATTTGTACCTACATTTGTACGTTTTGATTTTGGAGGAGGAGATTCTGTGTGAAATCTTCTTCTAGTATAATGATTTGGAAATGATATTGCATCTGCATATTTTCGAGATCTATCTTTTCTAAACAAGCACAAACCACTTAATTCTGGTTCGGATTGTTTTTTTGGAAGCAATCCACCAGATTCATCTTCTGTTGCTTTTCTAATTTTTCTATGCCATTTTTCTCTATCAAAATACTTTCTTTTTAATTCTCCTCTATCATCATGATCACAAATAGAACTATCTGTATTCATTTAATATTAATTGAAATTATAGTTTTAAGTAACACTCTTTATATATTATTAATTTCAATATTTCAAAAATATTGAAATTCAAATTATTTATACAATCATATCATATTTAAACATTATATCATTATAATTAACTATCAAAATGTGTGGTATATGGGCATATCTTCTAAAATCAGGTTGTTTTGATTTTGAGCTATTAATGAAGGCTTTTATGAAATTACAACCTAGAGGACCCGATAGATCTAACTTTCAACTATTATCTGATAAAAATGTCGCTTTAGGTTTTCATAGATTATCTATTATGGATACTTCAACTCATGGTGATCAGCCATTTATATATGAAACAGAAAATAGAATAATATATACTATGTGTAACGGCGAAATATATAACTTTCATAAACTGATTGAAAAATATAAATTTCATCCAAAATCAGATTCAGATTGTGAAATTATTCCACTTATTTATGAAAAATACGGTATTAATACGTTAGTTCATGATATTAGAGGTGAATTTGCAATAATCATTCTAGATATTAATAAATTAACTGGTGATATGATATGTCATATTACTAGAGATCCTTTTGGTGTAAGACCTCTTTTTGTTGGTATCGATAAAAATGGTATATGTTTATCATCTGAATTGAAAGGACAAATGGGAGTGTATAAATCAGAAAATGATTATGTAGTTGATCAATTTAAAGGTGGAAACTATGGAACTTTTACTTATAGTGGAGGTAAATGGTCTGATATGATTATGACACAATACTATTTCTATCCAACTGAATTTAAATATAGTGATGTTGAAATGTGTAAGAAAATTCTTTTTGATCTCTTTTATGAAGCAGTAAAATGTAGGTTGGAAAGTGATAGGGGAGATATTGCATTTCTATTAAGTGGTGGATTGGATTCTAGTGCTGTAACAGTAGTTGCAAATGATATTATGAAAAAGGAGGGTAAATCTATATATAGTTTTTCAGTTGGTTTTCCTGGAGGGACTGATCAACCTTGTGCAGAATCAGTTGCCAAACACATTGGTTCAACATGTATTGTAGTTCCATATGATATTACAAAAGATGAATATAAAAAAATTACGTCAGAAATAAAGGGAAGTATACATACTCATGTAATGATAACAAAACAACAGGCAATTGATACATTAGAAGATACAATTTATACTGTAGAAAGTTTTGATATTACTACAATACGTGCTTCTTGTTTTCAATTATTAATATCTAGATTTATAAGTTTTAAAACAGATATTAAAGTACTATTCATGGGTGATTATTCTGATGAGGTATTTCTAAGCTATATGTATGGATATTATGCACCTGATGAGAAGCAGTTTCATGATGAGAATATACGATTATTAGATAATATTCATAAATATGATTCTTTACGAGCTGATAGATCTATTGCTGGTTCTGGAATAGAAGCTAGAGCACCTTTTTCTAATGTTGAATTAATAGATTTTGTTTTGAGTATTGATCCTAAATTAAGAATGCCTTCAAAATGTGGCATAGAGAAGTGGTTATTTAGAGAATGTTTCAAAGATAAGAATTTGTTACCTGAAGATGTTAGAAATCGTAAGAAAGAAGCTCTATCTGATGGTGTATCAGGACAGGGAAAATCATGGTTTATGATTATTATTGAAGAGCTTGAAACAGTATATAGTGATCAATATCTTGAGGAAGAAAAACATAAATATAAACATCTTCAACCAATAAGTAAAGAAAGTCTACATTATAGAAAGATATTTGAAAAATATTATAGCACAAATGAAGCAGTATCAAAGGTAATTCCACATTTTTGGATGCCTAAATGGTGTGATGCAAAAGATCCAAGTGCAAGAGTATTAAAAGTGTATAAAGAAAAATAATTTTATTATTTAAAGAATTATTCAAAATTAATACTATTTGAAAATAATAATCTTTATGAATATTTAAAAAATTGATTTATTTATATTCTCATTATAAAAAGTTATAAATATAAATACAATAATATGGCAGATGATGAAGATGAAAAAATTAAAACAATAATGTTAAAAAAATATAATATTGAAATTGTTAAAAAATTTGATGACAATAATTTAAAACTTTTATTACAAAAACATAATGTTGTAGATTATGATATATTTAAATGTGTTATGAAAAATTGTTATTTGGAATGTGTTAAATATTTTTTTGAAAATAAAATTATTATAAATGATGATATAATATTTGACATACTATATTCTATAAAAATCTCATCTTTTTCTGGAGGCATTATAACAATATATACAAAATTATTTAATTTAATAGAACAATATCATAATTTCACATATCATGAAATGATAGCTTTAATGATACGAGGTATAAAAGTAAAAGATATTGAAACTTTTGAGTTAGATAAGACATTTTATATATTAAATGAAATATCTAATCTTTATGATATTCAAGAAAAGGATATATATAAATATGAAAATATATTAGAACAATTATGTAAAACAAAACCTACATCAAAAGAAATTAGTAAATTTATTTTTGCTAAAAAAAATCCTATAAAAATAACACAAAAATGTTTAGAAAATTTAGCAATATATGGAACAACTGGGGAAACTTTACAATTAATTTTAGATAATTCCGACTGTATATTAACAGAAGATTTAATGATGAAATTTTATCAAATGACAAAAAAAAAGAATAGAAAAATAAGGAATGTTAAAACAGAAGATAATGAAAGAGAATTAATAATGCAATATATTACCAAAAAATATATAAAACAATTAAGTGAAATATAAAAAATTGATTTATTTATTAGCAATATTAATTGATATTAATTGTTTCATAATATATTAATAATATGAGTACAATATATCAAAAAAAAATTACACCTCCATCAAAATCAGATGAACTGTGGCAATATCTTAATAAAAATAAAATTATTACGGACGTGTTTTAATTAGACTTATTACTTTTTTAATATATACTATTTTTATATTTAATTATACTTTTATTTATCTAAAAA
>Ga0208088_1000050_pt1 | contig 20266 bp, 15 predicted proteins | sample LakMenEpi02Apr12_FD_150661 | JGI IMG/M metagenome (GOLD analysis project Ga0208088, IMG submission 150661) | Freshwater microbial communities from Lake Mendota, WI - 02APR2012 deep hole epilimnion (SPAdes) | ecosystem: Environmental > Aquatic > Freshwater > Lake > Epilimnion/Euphotic zone ...
CTGGATTTGTTAATCCTCTTAATCTTTCTCTATTAAATTTAATATACCAATTTGTAATATCTTCAACAAAATTAATAATTTCATTAACAGCTCGATTGATCGAAAAATTTCCCATATAATTATCAACAGTATTTGCTAAAAGTTCAACTCTTTCAACAATCCATTTATCAAAAAAATTATCACTTGTTTTATACACATTAATATTAAATTTATATGTTTTCATAAAATTAGTACTATGCTCAATGAAAAATCTCATAGCATTATGATAAGGAATAAAAATTTTCTTAACTTCTTTAATATCTAATTCATTAAATTTTAATATTTCTGCATTAATTACTTGTGAACCCATTAAATATAATCCCAAAATATCTGAACTGTATTTTTCAATCAATACTTCTGTATCGACATAATTTCCATACTTCTTTGAAAATTTCTTTCCCTCTGAATCAAAAATCATTCCTGTACACATTACATTTTTAAATGGAGCTTTCTTACAGATTGCGGTTGATAGAATTAATAATGTATAAAACCATCCTCTTGTCTGATCAAGACCTTCAACCACAAAATCAGACAAATATTTTGAATCATTGTCTATTTTTTCTTTATTTTCAAATGGATAATGAATCTGTGCAAATGGTACTGCTCCACTTTCATACCAACAATCAAACACAGTATTTTGTGGTTTCAATATCTTTCCTGTTTTTTCACTTGTAATAGTAATTTTACTAATAAACTCTGGATGTAAATCAGTTGGTGTATAATCAAGTTTCGCTTTTTCAACAAGTTCCTGAATAGAACCTATTGAAATCATTTCATTTCCATCATCGGAAGCCCATACAGGAATTGGTGTACCAAAAAATCGTGTTCTACTAATACACCAATCTCGTGCATTCAATAACCATTCCTTAAATCTACCCTTTCCAATTGTATTAGGAAACCAATTAATTGTTTCATTTATAGCAACCATATCATCCTTTAATTTTGTAACATCAATATACCAACTTTCTACAGCTTTGTAAATCAATGGTTGATCTGTTCTCCAACAATACGGATATTGATGCTTGTACATATGAATTTTTGTAACAAGTTTTCTTTCTTTTAAATCTTTAATAATTTCAGAATCAGCATCAAAAATGTACATACCTACATATTTTATTACTTTATCAGTATATTTACCTTCATTATTAACATGACAAAAATCTCCAATATTTTTCATGTTAACTAGTCCATTCGCCATACAAACTCTAAAGTCATCATCACCATGAGCTGGTGATTGATGTACAATTGATGTACCAACTGAATCGTTTATACTTACATATGTATCCACAAGAATTGGACAAGTTACATTTTCCATATAAGAGAACAATGGTTTATATGTTATAGATGTGAGATCTTTACCTTTAACTGTTTTAGTAACTACTAGATTTGAAATGCCAATATTATTAATAGAATTTGATCCAATAATATATGTAATATTATGTTCATCTAAACAAAAACTATAATCCCCATCTGGGTTTACACACAATGCAATATTTGATGGTAAAGTCCAAGGAGTTGTAGTCCATGCAACAAAATAAGTATTTTCCATATCATTTACCTCAAATTTTACGTAAATAGTTTTAGTTTCTTTTTCCTTGTAATTTTGCCCTGCTTCAAAATTTGATAAGACTGTTTCACATTTGGGTGAGAATGGAGAAACTTTATATCCCTTATAAACAAGTCCCTTCTTCCAAAGTTCGGAAAAAATCCACCAAAGAGATTCCATATATCCTAAATCCATTGTTTTATAAGGGTTCTTGAAATCTACCCATCTGCCAACTTTTTCATAAATAGGTTCCCATGATCCTGAAAAATTAGCAATTGTTTTTTTACATTCTTCATTAAATTTATCAATACCAAACGATATAATTTCCTGATTAGTTTTTAATCCCAATTTTTTAGAAACTAAACTTTCAATTGGTAATCCATGACAATCATATCCTAATTTATTAGAACAATTATATCCCTTTTTTCTATAATAATCCAATACTGTTCTTTTAATACCCCAAATTGTAATATGCCCAGTATGTGGAATTCCAGTTACAAATGGTGGTCCATCCATAAAATTAAAAATTTTAGTTGACAATAATTCTTTTTCTTGTAATAACTTATAAAGTCCAATATCATTCCAAAAATTTCTAATATTTACTTCATGCCCTACATAAGTAGGATCTACTAAAAGTTGGGTTAAAATGTCTGCCATTTGTATATCTATATTATTTTATATATATTCTAATAGGATTTTATTAGAATATATATTTCAATTTTTTATAGGGGATATTTAAAATAGACTCTTAATCCTTTTTAATTAACCCCTATTTAATAATAAAAATTGTTAAAAATTGTTAAAAATTGTTAAAAATATAAAATATATGATTTGTTACATACAAATTTCCATTTATATATTTTACAATAAATGTTTCAGTAAATCTTTTCCATATATTATCAGATATATTTCCACTATTAAATAATTGTATATAACCGGTAACTGATACTAAAATAGAATCATTGCTTATTATTTGTGTTGCATATTGTATTTGATTATAATTAAATCTTTTTATATCTGATTCTGTTAATAATACAAATAAATTTATTGCTCCTATAAGATTAATATTATTAATGCTACAATTACAATCATTAGTAAAAATATGTAATAATTTACTAAGACCTGTGGTTGACATTATATAATAGAAATTTCTAACTAAATTTTCAGCTACTACATTTGGATCAAGTTTAAATTGTGATTGATAATAATTTTGAATAATACTCATATGAATATATTATATATAGTAAAAAAATAATAATGTTTATACTCACTTAAAATCTTTTTACATTTTTATTTATACATTGACAATAATTATCGGGATATTTTTTACCCAATATAATTATATCCTTATATTTTTCATTTAATATTTTTGCATATTCTGAACAACATTTAGTATCATGTATTCTATTAGATTCTACAAATAATTTATCTTTTCTCCATTCTTTGCATAACATTTTTTCACATTTATAACACCAATCTCTTCCACATCCATTCCAATCAAACCCTTTGTGTGTATTTTGAAATCCACATATTATATAATCCGTATCTTTATCTGCTATACATTCTTCTCCACAATGTGGACAACTTTTTATTAAGGTAAATTTCATTTCATTTCTCATATTATCATTTAATACATATTCTACTATTTTATCTCTTTTCTGTGGTTTTGCAGGTTTTGTTCTACTAATACGCATTAATGATTTTTTTTGTATTTGTTCCTGATCATTACATGTTTTAAAAATTATATTTATTTTTTCATCAACATCTTCTCTATAAATATTTAAATTTAATTGTTCTAATTCTCCCTTTATTGACTTAAAATCTAAAATATTATCATATTTTTTACTTCGTAACATTGTATATATAATGTCTTTACTATCCGGATATATTTTTATAAATTGATTTGCAAATTTAAATGCATCTATTATAGTTCTACATCCTGATAAAACATTTTTAAATCTATTATATATATATTGTGGATTATTATCTTCCATATTAATAATATTATAATTATCTCTGTTTTTTTAAGTAGATTATTATTTTATAATAAATAAAATAAAAAAATATTTAATCTTTATCATTTGAAATATCTTTATCATTTGAAATATCTTTATCATTTGAAATATCTTTATCATTTGAAATATCTTTATCATTTAAAATATCTTTATCATTTAAAATATCTTTATCATTTAAAATATCTTTATCATTTGAAATATCTTTATCATTTGAAATATTTTGATTATTATGTTCTTCCTTTTCTTTTTTTTTTATTTTTTTCTGTTGTGATTTTGAAATAGATTTATTTTCTATTGAATCTGTACCTTCTATCATTTTTACTAGTTCATCTATAGATATTGTTTCATTGATAATTTCCTCTTTTTGTAAATTATTTTTATAGTTTCTTTTTATTTTTATAGTTTCTAATTTATCTCTGAGTTTTTCTTTTAAAGTTTTAGTTTTATCATCTTTCGATGATTGTGATATTGCAGTAAAAGAATGATCTTTATCAAAAAGATCGGTAGTACCTGACAACCTACCTAATAATTTTGTTAAATCTTTTCTTGGTATTTGTCTTATTTTATTGTATAAATCAGTAATTGATTCTTTTTTAAAATCAGGATCTGTTTCTATTTCAATAGGTTTATCAAAAGATTCTAATGTATTTTGTATTACTATAGCTTCTTTTATATCATCTCTTATCTCTTCATCAAGAATCTCTTCATCTGAATTATTTATATTTGTTGACATTATAGTTATATAATAATATTTATAATATATTAGATTTAAGATAATAAATAAATCAATTTTTTTACATATAGATACTATTTAAGTCTAATTATCAATACCACATGCAAAGACCTTATTATTTCCACAAATATATTTATCCAAAATAATACTTAATTTATCTTTAGTTAAATTTTTAATAACATTGGCAACTATATCTCTCTTTGAATATAAATATGTTTTATCAGAAATTTGTTGCCAATAATAATCATTTAATTCTGTTAAATTATAAAATGGTTTTGTAAAATTAACAAGAGCACCTAATTTATAAGATTCAAATTCTTCCATAGTAATTGTATCAATAGATTTACAATAGTCAACTATAAATTTATTAGTTCTTTCTATTAAATATTTAGAATCCTTTATGGGGGATTGTATTACAAATTCTAAAAATACATTTTTATAATATTGATCTCCTATAATACTTAAACCACATCCTACAACATATCCTAATTGTTCTTTTGTTCTTAATTGATCAAAATATTTATTACTAAATAATAAAATTATAATATTTATATTTGCAATGTGTAATTCCCAATTTTTAGTATCACCAACTCTAAATTCACATAATTTAATTAAATACCTTATAGCTGAATTTTTATCATTATTATTTGTATTCTTATATATTATAGCATTTTTATTAGTTATGTTTTTAACATCATTTCTAGTATTTATTGGTGGATTATATATTATTTTTATAAATTTATCATAAATATCATTAAAATTGTTTATTATATTTAAAGCTGATATCTTAGTTATATTACCACTAACAAAAACTGTAATATTTGATATTTCTAATGTTTTTAAAAATGCTTCTTTGCAATTATCCTCTGTTATTGATTCTATTTCTTTTAAACATTCTGATGGTAAATAAAAATTATCCAATAACCCCTTTTTTATATATGAATCTAATTTAATATAAGGATTTAAAAATATAAAATTAATATATTGTTCTCTTAATTGATCTTTAGCACTTAAAAATGATATTTTTTTAAATTTAAGATCAGTAATTATTTTTATAACTTCATATATAATTATATCTATTTTAGCAGTATATCCGGTAACAATTATTATTAATGATTTATAATCAAGTGAAAAAATTATATTATAATTTGCTATCATTGCTGTATATATAAATTTATTATTATCATTATATATTGTATTTAGCAATATAACAGTTCTCACATATTGTTCAATACTATCATAAATAGTAGATAATTCTATTTTAACTCTTATTTCAGTTGTAGGAGAATTATATGACGAATTATAATTATAAATACCTATAATTTTATCATTTTTTATCATTATGGGTTCTGGTGTATCATTATCATTAATAATTTTTATATTATCTGTTATATATTTATTGATATTTGGTAATACATTAATATTATATTTTATTGGATCATCAAATAAATTATCATTTGAAATATTATATTCAATATTATAATGTTCTTCTATAGAATCTAATGTATTACTATATATTCTATTTCCTAATAGAATAGAACAATTATTTTTTGTAAAATTAGCTAAAGCTTTTGTAAGATTCTTTATTAAACTATTATAATCTACTTTTAATGTTTGTAATGCTAAAACTTCATTATGTTTTATATATTTATTAATTAATAATTCTCCAATAGAAATTATTGTACTTATTGGATCATTTTCTTCCCAATTATTAAACGATATTTTTGATATTTTTTTTGTTTCTTCGTATAAATCTTCAACTATTTTTTCTTTTATATTTAATTTTAAATTATTAATATATGAAAAAACAATGTCAAATATCTCATTTTTATTTTTAAATCCCTCATCCGATAATTTTATTTTAATTTCAAATATACAATAATCATCTAATGTAATATCAATACCGGAATATATAGACGATATCCATCCTTTATCTGATAAAATACTATGTAAAGAATTTTCACCCTCATGTCCCAAAACATGTGATATAAAATTATAAGGACAACTCTTAGGAGTTTTTACAAAAGACGGAACTTCAAATTGAAAAACTATTAAAGATATATCTGAATTTGGTACATATCTTAATACTTTTTTTTTATTAATTATATTACCAAATGATCTTTTTGGATTATTATCATTACATTTAATTTTTCTAAATGTATTATTAATTTGCTGTTTTAATTTATTTATATCAATATTATCATTTATATATACAATTAAATTCATCAAATGTGATGAATAGTTTTTTTCATAAAATTCTTTTAATTTTTTATGTATATTTGGTCTATTTAATGTTTTTAAATTACCTATGCTAAATCGTGATAATGGATGATTTTTAATACATAATTTTTTTTTTACATCTTCTAATCTCCACATATCATCTTGTATATTTTTTGTATATTCTGAATGAACAGCATTCATTTCTCTTTTTACTGCATTTTCTAATAATAATGGATGTATAAAAAATCCTGAAAACATATCTAATCCCTCTAAAAAAAATGTTGATTCGCCACTAAAATAATAATTTGTTCTATTGTCAGCAGTAAATGCATTTGTTTCACCTCCACATTTTGATATAAAATCCATAAATTGATGTTCTTCTGGATATTCTTTACATCCCAAAAATAACATATGTTCTAAAAAATGTGCTATACCTTCTACAGTATCATCAATGGTACCAATACCTACTACCATTGATGCTGCACAAATATTAGATGTATTATCTTTTATTATAAAAACATCTAATTTATTATCTAATATATAATTTTCATATTCTTTATTATCATTTTCTGATTTAATTATATTCATAATAATATATAATATAAAATATATAATCTTATTATTACTATCTATAAAAAATATAATCTTATTATTACTATCTATAAAAAATATTGATTTTTAATTGGATAAAATTATTATTATTATTTTATAAACTATACACATTATATTATGAATAGTTTATTGAAATTTACAGAAATAAAAGAATATCCTATTTATGATGGTATTGAACCAATTAATAGATATTTACAAAAATTAAAAATGTATACAATGACTATAAATAAAGAAAAATATAAAATTATAATAGATTTTTTAAATATATGGTTATCTAATTGTGATATAAAACTCGATAAAATATTTGATTTTAAAAATATTTCTGAAAAAAAATTACCATCTACATCTATTAATAATGATATAATGAAAAAATATGCTAAAAATATTATTAAATCCCTAAATATTAATTATAAATATGATAAAAATATAGATTATGATACAAAAGAATTAATGACTTTTATAAAATTAATATTAAAATCTATTAATTACAATATTAATGGTTCTACTAGAAATAATGTTATCTATTATAAAATAGTAGAAAATTAAATAGGCATTATTGCAAGCTGACCTGGCATGATCCTTGGAACTTCCCAATTAAAAAAATTTAAATATAATTTTCCTGTTCCTTTTATAAATTTATGTTGAAATGGTTTTTTAATATTTTCATCATCTGAATCAATATCTTTCTTTTCATTTATTAATAATGCTCTTCTTATTTGCATTATATCCATTATATTTAATAAATCTAGTTTCATATCATATCCTTGATATATAAAATTATCTAACATCTCGTCAATATCATGATTATTTGATGTATTTGTATATAAATATCCCACTTCTATTGTTTCATTTGTATCCTTTACTAAATATGGTAATAAATAAAATGAAAAAAAATCACATATTATATCTTCTTTATTCATTAATACATATGTTTTCATATATTCATTATTAAAGAAAAAACTTATAAACTCTTCTAATGTATATTTAATATAAATATTATAATTTGTCATCTCCTTAATATATAATTCATAAATTATCTCATAATCTTCAATTTTAACAGCTCTTATTTTGTCATTTGTTTGTATAGGATCAAAAAATTTTTGTCCTGTTGTAGAATCTAAATCTTTTAATTTTATAAATCCTAAATTTGTTAATTTTTCATAATTTAATGGTCTATGAAAATATCTTATTGTTGTTGTAGGACTTGGTATTTGTCTGCCTGTTGTAAATATTCCTACTGATACACCTATTTTATTAAGTCTTCTTGTCATTTCATCAATTAAAACCATTGGCATCCCTTTATTTCTTAAATTCTTTCTTACACATAAAAAATTAGTATCTGCCATCTTTTCTATTTTGTCAAATACAACAATATTTCGTATTCTACATCCAATAGTTCCACATAATTCCCCGTTATTATCTGTAATACCAATAAATAAACTATTATTATCTAATGCCCAATTAATAAAATCTCCTGTATATTTTAATACAAATTTATCAGATACATCTATTAAATAATTATCTTCAAGAAATTTTTCAACTAACTTATTTGTATCTTTATTATTCAAATCTATTGTTATCCAGCTAAATCCATTGGGTATTTTTAAAGAATTATCTTGTGTATAAATTTGTCTTAATGTCAAATCCTCTATTTTTCTTGATAATATAGGAATTGAGTCATATCCTGTTACTGGTTTATTATTCCAATATTTATGTTCCTTTATATATTCATTTTTCTGTATTGGCGATTCTATTTCTGTAGATTCTTTATCTATTTTATTTGCTATTTTTTTCTGATTTTTTATTGAATCAGAATTTTTTCTTATTGCTTCTATTCTTCTACGATTATAATTCGACATTCTTTATATTTATAATAATATTTATAACTATTTAAGTAGTATTCATTTATAAAATTTATAAAATTTATTAAATCCATTTTATATTATTTCCTGTATCAATTGCAAATCTTGATATAACATATTCACATTTTATATCTCCATTATTATATATTAATTTAAATAATTTTCTTTCTGATCCAACAATATTTAAAATAACATACCCCTCTGTAAATATATTTAATCTATATGATGATGTATCTCCCTTAACTTCAGATTTAAATATTATATTTGTACTATCATGTGATCCTAATAATAATATTGTATCATATAAACTATTATAACCAAAATCATCTATATTAATACCATCACATTCTCCAAAAAAATTAAAATTAATTGAGTCTATAAAACCTGAATAATCATGATGATCTGATTCATCTGAATCTACTGATTGACAATCCTCTTTGTCATAATATTTGTCTTCGGGATATATTTGATAACTTGAATATGTTTCATCCTTATTTCCATCCTCATCTTCAAAATTATCAAATTCATTAAATTCACTAACAGTTTTATCTATTATTTTTGCTTTTAATTTGTTTCCTGATGTTAAACATTTAATTTTTCCTTTTTTTAATTCTTCTATCTTTTTTAATATTATATTATTTCTTAATTTTTCAATTTCTATATTATTTTTATTATCTATATTAAAAAAATATGTTGTATCATTTAATTGAATATAAAAATTGCCATATTCATCATGTAATATTTTACCATTTTTTTTATTTGTTGTATCCTTTTCTATAAAATTTATACCTATCATTTATTATATTGTTATATTTATATATTCTTATTGTTTTATATATATTTATCAATTTTTTATAAAAAAATAAATATTTAAATAATATTTAATCTGATTCTCTAAATGTTACTAAATTGTATCCAATAGTCAATGGTATTGCAATAGGCCAATATAAGGCAAACATATATCCAAGGACTCCTCCAGTAATAGTAGTAGTAAATATATTTAATGATACAGGAGCTCTAGGATTTATTACCATACTAAATGGGTTTGAATATTTTGTTAGCTTTAATAACTTTATATTCTTTTGTCTTTCTTCAAATTCTTTATCAGATTCAATTTCAGTAAATTCAAAAACACCGAAAGTTACTCGTTTAACCTCTATTTTTGTTTCACTTTGATCAACAATATCATTCCACTTATTTGCAGCATCATTCCATGTTCTTTTACCATAATATTCACTCAAATATACTAAACCACATGAAGCACCAATAATTGATCCAACACTAGTTAGTTTTCTATTATAAAACCTAGTCATATATGATGCATGATGAGTTGATAGTTTTGATAATGTATTTGCAAACATTTAACTAATAATAATAATATAATGATTAAATATAATCTGTTTTATAATATGTATTTATTTCAATTTTTTTATTAAAAATTAAACAGCAAAGCACTTATGTATTTTTAATAAAACATTCATAATTTGTATAAATTCATCTGCTCCATTAAGAAGTTTAACATCAACATTTGCTATCATTATCATTAAATTCGCTTTTTTTGAATCATCCAAATCTTTATCATTTAATAAATTAGATTGTATTTTTTGTAATAGAAATTGTATTGGATATGCTTCTCGTTTTATATAATTAACTCTTTCTATTACAGATGATATATTTTTTGTTTTACAAATTTTAATAATCTCATCTATTACTTTATTATCAATATTTCCAATTAAGTTATTTATATCATCATATGTAATTATATCTTTTATTTTTGATAAATATTGTAAATTTTGTAATTTGTGTATTGATCTACGCATATCACCTAGCGATAATTCACATATTAATTCTAATGCATCATCTTTAATCTTTATATTCTCTTTATCAGCTATATATCTTAATCTCTTTTTCAAATTTGCAGGTTCTATAGCTTTAAATCGAATTTTCTGACATCGTGATACAATTGGTTCAATTATTCTATTTATATAATTACATATAAAACAGAATCTTGTTATATTTGATGTAGCTTCTATAATTTGTCTTAATGCAGCTTGAGCTTCTGTTGTCATCGCATCAGCTTCATCTAATATAATAAGTTTATATTCTGGAGATGGATAATTTGGATCACCTGTTCCTATACATGTTTTTGCAAAAGCTTTTATTTTTTCCCTTACAATATTAATACCTCTATCATCTGATGCATTTAATTCAATAACTCGTTCATTTACTTTTTTACCAAATAATTCTTTTGCGATAGCTAATATAGTACTTGTTTTTCCTGTTCCCGGTGGTCCAAAAAATAGCAAATGGGGTAAATTTCCTGTTTTTTTTGTATTGTTTAATATTTTAATAATCTCTGTCTGTTGTACAATATCATCTAATATTTCAGGTCTATATTTATCAACCCATGGTAATTCATCTTTAGACATATAATTTATATTTATAATTTCTACTATATATTATTTGTTTATGTGAGATTATAAATCAATTTTTTTAATATTCAGTTAAAAATTGACAATCGTGTTTATCCGATGATGTTGTCTGTTTTCTTTTAACCAGTACTTTAAACATCTCAGTCTCTAATAAAGCTTCATATATATCAATAGTGTGAAATGTCCCTCCATAAAATATAATATTTTTCTGTTGTTTGCCATCAAATATTCTTAACATTCTATATATTGTATATATGTCCATATATGCACATATAACATCAAATAATTTTTTACTTGTATGTGGTCCTCCTTTTATATCAAATAATTTGTTATCTGAAATTAAACCTTCTAAATATTCTTCCATATATTCCTCTGTATCATTAATATGATTAATTGATTTTAAAAATTTATAAAAATACATTAAATAATCAAATATCTCATCAGTATTATTATAAAATTTTTTATTAAAATATTTATCTAATTGTTTTATAAAAGTATTTATTTCATCATTATTATCATAATTATCCGATAATTTTGTTTTTTGTTTAAGAATTTTAAATTTTGACATAATATCATCATCTCCTGATAAAATTTTTTTTATATTTTCATAACTATCATATTTATTACTTAAAAAATCATATATATATTCAATTTCTTTCTTATTTCTATCAAATAATTCTTTATTGTTTTTATAATCTATAGTTACTTTTTCATTTTTCATTTTTATATAAGGTCTTATATCATCATAAGAATATCCTAAAACATTAAATATTAACATATATAAGATATTAAAATCAGCTATTAAATTGTTTGGATTTTCAGTTGTTGATTCAGTATTTCTTATATCAACAGCATGCATTCGTAAATTCTCTGTTATGGGATATTTATTTTCTAATAAATGTTTATATATATCATGAAGTTTATTAATTCTACTTTCATTTGGAAAAGATATATTAAATGCAAATTTATCTTTTTTAGAAAGCACATTATACGGATTTTCAATATAAAAATCTGTCATATTAGGTGATAACGAATAAGTTATATATGTAACTAAATCTAAAACTTCTAAGCAATTTTTATCACATCTAGAACAAGGATCATATAAATTATGATATTCTCCTAAAAGTAAAATTTCAATATCTCTTAAAAACCCCCTTCCTTTTAATAAAAAAACTTTATCTGCTCCTGATATTGTATCAATTATTTTTGGAAATAAATTAGATATTTTATCAGTTTTTATAAAATTTTTATGTTTTATCTTTTCTAATTGTTCATCTATAATAATCTTCAAATCATGTTTTAATGATAAATTTAAATTATTTTCATCAAATGTTTTATCCTTAATTAATCCATCAATATAAAATGTCTCCAATTCACCATCATTTAATAAAGATATATTTGCTAATTTTCTATATAACATTTTTGATATATTTTCCTCTGGTGTATCTGCTGCAAATATAATTCTTTGTAAGGATTTAGTTTTTCCTCCTGATCTATGTATTCTTCCCAATGCTTGTATTAGATTTGTTGCACTTGTTGTTGGACTTATTAAAGATACTCTCGGATATTTCCCATTAATATCATGGAGACTAATACCAACTCCTCCTGCCTTTATATTTGCTATTACTATTCTACTTTTATCATCTTGAAAATCTTTAATAATTTGATCTCTTTCAGTTGCTGACTGACCACCATAAATTAAAGATTTTGTATTTAATTTTTCTCCTAACATTTTTAAAGAATCAGTATAATTTACAAATATAACAACAGATGAACCATTTTCAATATAATCATTTGCCAATTCAATAAAAGTTGGTAATTTTAATAATTCAATATTTCTAAATTCATTTTGCAATTTAGCAATCATAAATTTAGAATTTTCACCCTCCTTTTTATATTGTTCTATTTTTTGTGCTATCTTTTCATATTCCTCTTTTATTTTACTTGATTTACTCATTGTATATGTTTCTGCAGTTATTTGTGTATCTGGAAATTTATCACCAAGCTCTTCAATTGTTAATCTTGCAGCTTTTGGATCCTCTTTTGAATAAAGTACTGTAAATATTGTTTTTGCTGGACTTGATAATTTCTTAATCCAATCAATCATTATCTTTAAACTTATAGAAAAATTTAAAATATAACCAAATATTGCAAATTCTTGTGGTTTTTCTACTATAGTCGCACTTAACATTAAAATTTTATTTCCTGTATTTTTTGCAGCAACAAGTAATCTCGCATTATACGTATCTAAAAATTTACATCTATGCACTTCATCAAATATAAATATAACTTTTGAATCAACATTCCATTCATAACTTACCTTCTTTTCTTTTTTTATAGAAATTAATGGTGATACCATTTTTGCTTTTTTATATACATATTTACCTCTCGATATTAATTCATAATTTACAACCATTTTATAATCAACATCAAATTTCTCTAATATATCTATCCATCTATTAACAACATTTTTGGGACATATTACTATAGGTTGCAAATTCATTTGTTGACATATATATGATGCAATATATGTTTTCCCAATACCTGGATCACTTGCATCTAATGCTGTCCCATTTTTCTCTAATATTTTAATTAATTTGTCGGCATGTGGTTTCTGGTAATCTAATAGTTCTATAATATTTGGATCTTCTGATCTTTCCATATTTTTTAATAATTGAAGATCTTTTTCAACATCTTTATCAACATCTTTATCAATTGACATGATATTTTCTATATTATTCAATAACAATATAATTATAATCGTTATATTCATTGATAAATTTATCATTTTTTATCTCTTTTATATTTTGTATACTTTCATATGCATCTTGTAATATTTTAAATGCTTCATCTAATTCCTTCTTTTTAAATTGTTTCAATTCTTCATCTTTTCTTATTTTTTCATGTCTCTCTTTTTCCTCTTTTTTTAATTTTTCTTGTAATTTCTGTTCTCTTCTAATTTTTTCATCCTCATCTTTTTTTAATTTTTCTAATCTATTTTTTTCTATACTATTTGGACTTATTTGTTTTGGAGAATCTAAAATAGTAATAAAATCATTATAAAATCTTGTTGTTTGAAAAAAAAAATCATTATTTTCATATTTAAATTTATCTCTAACTATTAAATATGAATTATATGATATATCATAAAGAATTACAGTTGTTAATACATCATCTTTATGTTCTAATAATAATCCTCTAAATTCATTATAATAATTATTCATTATTTCTATTAATTTTTCTCCTAATTTTATATCTCTTACATAATTATTTAATGTTATTAAAAATTTAGTATCCACATCTTTATATAAAAATCCAATATCTGGTATTTTTTCTAATTTTGGTTTTATTGATTCCTTTAATTCATTTACTATTTTTATATAAATTTTATCACATTCTAATCTTAATAATTCTTGTTCCTGTTTTAAATTGATTTTACTTATATTAATATTTGAATTTATCATTCTATTTGCAAGCAAATACATTTTATCTTCTTTATTTGCATATTGAAATGCTATATTATCAATATTATTTAATCCTTTAATTTTTATCATATTATCTTCATTATTATCATCGGCTTGATAACGTCCCAATAAAAAATAAATTTGTTCTAGATATTTTCCTAATCCATGTTTTAAATTTGTCGAATATTTATAATTATCCATTAAATTTATATCATATTGTATTTTTGATATAATAGTCTGTATCGAGTTTATATCATATTCATTATCATCCATTATTATATATTATTTGATTAATTTAATTTAATTATTATAATATATTAATATTCAATTTTTAACATATAATACATTTATTATCATTACCATCATATATATTTCTATTTTTATAAATAATTTTCCAATTTTTAATTTTTTCATTTGTTTTATCAATTTCAAAATAATATTCATCACATAAATATCTTAATAATTTTGCAACTTTTATTCTATCAAATATACATGCCATTTTAAAAGCATTATCATTTTGATTACGAATATTAGGTTTATCTTCTAATGTTAATAACAATTTTATAATATCTAACTGTCCATTTGCACATGATTGTATAAATGCATCATCATTTTTAGCATTAATATTTGGCTTATCTTCTAACGTCAATAACCATTTTACAATATCTAAATGTCCATTAAAACATGCTAATCTAAATGCTTCATCTTCTTCATAATGGATGTCTAAATTTTGATTTTCTAATGATATTAACCAATAACAATATTCATTATCATTTCCTTCTTTTCCTATAAAACTTTTATAATCCTTATAATTTTTATAATATAAGGATTTTGCCGACTCTAAACAACCTTCTTTACAATATTCTATAAATTTAATTTGTCTTTCCATTTATTATTTAAATACATATTAATCTATTATTTATATATTAATCAATTTTTATTTCATTATTTTTATAAAATATTGAAATAAATACTAATAAATATATAAATAATAGATTAATAATACATATAAATAAATGGAATCAAATATATATATAACATCAACATCTTCTATTAAAACTGAACCAGTTACTGAAATATATGATATAATTTCCAATATAGACAAACAAAAATATTCTATCATTCCAATAGAAATAATATATGATACTCCAGAACAACCTATAGATGAAGGTACAGCTTTATCATGTTATATGAGAATCATAAAAACAAAACAGAAACTTATTGATGACAAAAAATTAAAAAATGGTGATAAAATTATTGCATTAGAAAATGGTATTTATAATTTTAATGATTCATATTATGATATATGTATTTTAATGGTTTATGATGTAAATGTTAATACTGTTTCAAGATATAATTCATTTGGTATAAAAATAGATTCAACACTAATTAATATGTATTTTGATAAAATATTTAATCCTGATAATCAAATTGTTAATATTAATGATAATGATAAAAATAAAGATTATAATGATAAAATAGTTTATATGAAGGATAATATTACAATTGGATATACTAAATCATTTGGTAAATTTTTAACAAACTTTTTTAAAATAAAACATGATAATTGGTCTATTGATCCTCGTTTTGGCAATACTGATAGAAAAATTCAAATTAAAAACTGTTTAAATAAATATTTAATAGATGATTTTACAGATGTTATTCCAAATTATCCGAAAGAAGGAGTAATGTTTAAACATATGACATCTATAACTGTTAATTCTATCCTATTAAATATTATGTATGAAATGTTAGAACAAATGATAAAAGATAATTTTGATATTGAAAATATTGATTACTTTGCTGGTCTAGATGCTAGAGGATTTTATTTTGCACCAGTATTAGCTAGAATATTTAAAAAAGGATTTATTCCTGTTAGAAAAGCTAATAAAGTTCCAAAAACTTCTAATTATAAAATAGCAACAGAATCATATGGTACAGAATATTCAACTGATGAATTCGGATTAGAATTTAGAGAAGAATATATAGAAAAAGATAAAGTTAAAAAAGTTCTAATATTAGATGATTTGTTAGCTACTGGAGGATCTATTATTGGAGCAGCAAATGTATTAATAAAAGTAGGTCTTTCTATCGTAGGGGCTGTAACAGTATATGATGTCCCCGGTTTAAGAGATAAAGCAAAGGAACAATTATATAAAAATGGTATAAATTATAAAGTATTGATTAATAATGACAATATTCCGAATGACTTTTGTAAATTAGCATATCAAATTCCTGAAATAACATATAATAGTATTATATATGATTTCTTAGAAAAGTCTAAAATTAATGTTAAAAATGATAATAAATTTATTTTGTCTCCAGATAAATGGCTTGAAATACAAGATTGTACAATTGAAGAAATTAAAAAGATTGATGAAAATAAAATGAATAAAGTTACTATGATATATACTGATAAAGATTCAGAACTTGCAATTAAAATACTTGATGTAATGAATAATCAAATGAATACAAATATTAATTATAATAAGGCTAGAACTCCTATTACTACAGAATTATTTAGTAATGGTGAAATAAGAGTTAAAATTGATGCTAATATTAGAGATAAACATGTGATAGTTATTTCACAAATAAGAACAGGATTTATTAATAATGATTATATGCAATTAATTCTTATATTAGATGCATGTCAAAGAGCAAATGCTGATAAAATAACTGTTGTTATGCCATATTATCCATACTCTAGATCTGATAAAAAAGATGATCCAAGATGTCCAATTGGTGCTGCAGTAGTAGCTAAAATATTAGATAATATGCGAATTGATAATCTCATATCTGTTGATCTTCATGCTGGCCAAATACAGGGGTATTTAGATAAAGGATTTCATAATTTATACATGAAAAAATATATATGTGAATATATATACAAAAATTATTTAAGACTATATGAAAAATCAGATTGGAATAAATATTTTATATTAATTGCACCTGATGCTGGAGCAGCGAAAACTGTAAAAGGATATACAAAATTATTGGATATTAATAATGTTATTATGGATAAAGAAAGAGATTATTCAAAACCAGGTACAGTTGTTCGAAGCAGATTTGTAGGTTCTAAAGATGATTTTGTTGGTAAAACTGGTATAATTATAGATGATATGGCTGATACTATGGGAACAATGTGTTCTGCTATAGAAGAATTGATTGAAAATGGATTAAAAGATGTAATAATAATTGTAACACATGGTATTCTATCCGGTTTAGCTATTGAAAGAATTAATAATGGAAAGTATATAAAAGAGGTTGTTGTTTCTGATACTCTTCCACAAATTCAAAATGTATCAAAATCTCCAAAAATTAAAATAGTATCATCATCTGAATTAATAGCAAGAGCTATCGATGGAATTCTAACAGGAAGATCTATTTCTAGATTATTTTAATTATTTTCTAACTAATGTATTATAAAATGTTAGAATTAGAAAATTTACTATCTATACCAATAATGTGTATTTTCGCATTTTTTGCATCAAATGCGTTCGATTTATATATGGAAAGTTCAAAAATAGAAGATCAATGTAAGAACTATAATTATGATTATAATAATAATAGTAGTTATAATAACTGTATAAAAGATAAAAATCAAAAATTAGATGAATTAAAAAATAAAAAATTTATTTTCTTTATTGTTGTTGGTATTATATCTATTATATTAGCTTATTATATTCAAACTCTACCAGCTAAAGGAGGAATTGCAGGAGGTGGTGTTTTACTAATATTATATGGTTTAATTATAAACTGGACATCAATGGATGATAAAACAAAATTACTTGTTTTAGGAGGGGGATTATCTACATTGATTACTGTATCGTATAAATACTATTCTTAATTTTTATTAATAAAAAATTATTTAGTAAATCTATATTATAATGGCCAATCCTAATGGAATCAATGAAAAATTAAATTATCATTTTATTAATGATAATAATGATGATGATATTAATAATGAATTTAATGATAATAAAAATAAAAATATAATGACAAATCCTATAGAAGTTATAAAAAATAGAGAAGATATAATTAAAAAACAGAGTGAGCAAATGTTAAATCTTGTGGAAATAGTTCAAAAATATAATGAAGAAAATGAAGGACTACAAAAAATAGTAAAGGAATGTAATAATAAAAATAATAAACCTGAAATAGTCAAAGATATTGATTATATGAAAAATTTAATGTCAAATCAATTAATTCTATTTATGATATTATTAATATTATTTGCATTATTATATTATAAAAAAATGAATTTTTAATTTTTTTTTGATTTTTTTATTAATTTAGAAGATTTTTTTTTATTATCATCAGAACTATCACTTTCTAATAATATCTTTTTATGTTTTTCTATTGGTTTATTAAAAAAATCTTCAATATTTTTAGTAGAATTCTTATTTTGCATTTCCATTTTATATTTTACTCTTGGATCATTTAAAAAATCTTCAGTATCCTCCGATGATTCTACTATTTGTTTTAATTCCTCTTCTTTTTTATTTTTTATTTTATCAAATATAGTATTTTTTTCTATTTCTGGTGGTTTATATTCTATCTGTTTCTGTTTATCTATATTTTGTAATTTTTTTTTGTCTTTTTCTACATCTCTATCTAGAAAAAACATTGGGGCCAATACTCTTATTATATTATTTTTTACTATTTGTCTTGATTTAAAATCTTTTATTAATTTCTCTGCAACTTTTAATACTGGTAATTTTTTCATATAATAATCACTTTCCTCTTTTATAACACTATGTAAATATCGATCACCCATATATTTATAATATTTTGCTATTATATCATGTACTTCATCTAATAAAGGATCTATTATTGATTCTTTAATCATGCCCCCTTTCTTATCATAAACCCATTCATCTTTCTGATTGATTCTACTTCTAACTATATAAATTAATCTTGAAACATCTGAAGCCCAAAATGTTTGCTCTGCTGGATCATCCTTTCTATATGCTTTAAATATTATATTACATATATAGTTTGCAAATTCTTTGTTTTCATATATGTATAATAATCTTTCAGCAATATATTCATCAGCAAATTCAGGTCTTTCCTTTATCCAATAATTAATTTCTTTATCACTCTTAACTTCTGTTACAACATAATCTGATTCCTTTGGTAATGATGGCATTTTAGGTGTTTTATTATAGGAGAGTGTAAGAAAAGTTAAAGCATTCATTTTACCTTCAGAATATGCGTGTCTAACTGATTCTTTATTGTTTTTTTGAATAAAATCAATTTGCTCATCTTTCGATTTTAAAAGTTTTTTATTACTTTTTTCTATAATTTTGGTTTTTTCCTTGCTTTGTCCTATTAATAATTTCT
>Ga0208088_1000053_pt1 | contig 19799 bp, 12 predicted proteins | sample LakMenEpi02Apr12_FD_150661 | JGI IMG/M metagenome (GOLD analysis project Ga0208088, IMG submission 150661) | Freshwater microbial communities from Lake Mendota, WI - 02APR2012 deep hole epilimnion (SPAdes) | ecosystem: Environmental > Aquatic > Freshwater > Lake > Epilimnion/Euphotic zone ...
GATCATTATTTAAAAATAAATTTAAATAATATAACTATTGATGGACAAAAATCTCAAATTAGTATAGACAGTACTAATTATCCAGGATTATTTTCTTTTATTGTTCTTAGTCATTATAATATTAGAATAAATAATATTAATATTAAAGCAACATCTGGTATAACTTTACAAGATTCATGTGGTTGGTTATGTGACGGTAATGGATTTAGTAATGGTGCAATTAATAATTGTTCAGTTTTTGGAGATATTGGAAGTAATAATGGAGGATTAATAGGAGATGGGAGTGTATCTTGTACAGCAAATAATTGTTTTTTTTCTGGAAAAATAGATACTAATTCAGGGGGCATTTTTGGTGTAAATAGTCTATATTGTGTAGCAAATAATTGTTATTCAACAGGAAACATAACAGGAAGTAGTGGTGGTATTTTTGGTCTTAATGCAGATCATTGTACTGCAAATTTCTGTTACAGTATAGGTCAAATTGGCAAAAGTTCAGATTATAATAATGGAGGTATTTTTGGTGAAACTAGCCAATATTGCAATGCAAATTTTTGTTTTTCAATGGGAAATATATATGGAGACAATGATGGGGGGAATGGCGGTATTTATTCAACTATACAAAGTTCTGCAGAAGCAACTAATTGTTTTTCAGTTGGTAATATAGGACCTAATGCAGGAGGTATATATAAAGGTTGTTTATATGGAACAGCAACAAATTGTTATTCAATTGGAAATATAGGTCATGATGCAGGTGGTATTTTTGGTTATAGTACAGCACAATCAACGGCATTAAATTGTTATTCACATGGTAATGTAGGAGATAATGGAGGAGGTATTTTTGGAAGCAATTCAGATAATATTACTGCTAATTATTGCTATAATATAGGAACTATAGGGAGTAATGCTGGGGGGATTTCAGGAAATAATTGTACTAATGTAATATTTCAAAATTGTTATATATTAGCAACTTGGTTATATGGATTATTTGATGGAACTAATTCATTATCTAATTGTATATCTGATGAGGGAACTTGGAATGATACAAATGCAAAAGCAACACTTACTAATTATGAATCAGAATGGATTGTTACCGATCAAGATATACCATTTTTATTGTCATCATATGTAGATTGCAGATTTGCGGTACCATATGGTTATGAAACACTTATTTATTTAAATAATATTACAACAATAACAGAAAGTGGAACAACACAATTGATATTTATTGATGGCTTTTATAGTACATCATCAATGAGTTTGATGCCTGGTTTATACGGTTATAATATAATAAATAAATCAGTAACAGCACAAGTTTCATCAGGAGGCGTCCCCCCTTTTTTTATAAAATTGATGGATAATGAACTTAATTTCAATCCGGAATGGTTTGATTAAAAATATTTTTGTGTATTTAATTTTGGTTTTAAAACCAAAATTAAACAGCAAAATAATAATATTAGGTATTAATATTATAATGTCAATTATTTCAATTGATGATAATATAGAATTACAATATGATGGAACTAATTTTATATATAATAGCACAAATTATTCAGGACCTATCACTATAACAAATACTGGAAATTCCCAAATAGTAGTCAGTTTAAATTTTTCTAATAGTATTAGCAATACTTATGATTATTTTATAGTAGGATCAAATAACATTACATTTGATGGACAAAATTTACCAATTAATGTAAGTGTTACAAATTATGGAGGTCTTATACAAAATAATGATATTTATTCTAATATTATTGTACAAAATATACAAATAAATGCTGATGATACTGGTAGTCTCTCAAATAATTCTGGATGGATTATATCAACTTTTACACACAGTCCACCTTCAGAGATAATTTGCAGGATTTATAACTGTTCATCTACTGGCGAAATAGGTACAGGATGTGGGGGGATAATTGGAGCAAGTGGTTATTGTGAAGCTTTTAATTGTAATTCTAGTGGTAATATTTCAATGTTTGGAGGGGGTATTTTTGGAGGAGGATGTGTTAATTGTAATGCCTATAATTGTTATTCAATAGGAAATATTAATACTGGAGGAGGAGGTATTTTTGGTTCAAATACTAATTTTCAGGGAATAAATCTTATATCAGAAGCATCTAATTGTTTTTCAACAGGATCTATTAACAATAGTAATGGAATTGGAAGTGGAGGAATATTCGGTAGTAGGTGTAATGAATTTTCTCAAGGTTCACAATGTATTGCAACTAATTGTTATTCTATTGGTAATATAGGAGGAATTAATTCATGCAATAATGGAGGAATATTTGGATATAACTGTAATTTTAATTCAGATGGCACATGTATATCGGTAAATTGTTCATCTTATGGTAATATATATGGAGATGAATCAGGAGCTAATGGTGGTATTTATGGAAGTGAAGCTATATCATGTGAAGCAAGAAATTGTTTTTCAATAGGAAATATTGGGTATGGATCAGGTGGAATATTTTTAAGTGGTGATTTATTAACTGCATCAACATGTTATACTATAGGAGATATTGGAGAAAGTGCAGGGGGTATATTGGGACCATATATAACAAATGGTACTGCTGAATTTTGTTATTCAATTGGTGATATAGGAAATAATTCTGGCGGTATTTTTGGACCAAATACAACTAATAGTACTGCAAATCAATGTTACAGTATAGGATTTTTAGGAACTAATGCTGGAGGTATTTTTGGTGATAATAGTTCATCAACATTTACAAATAATTGCTATGTAACAAGTAATCTTTTAATTGGACCAAATGCATTATCCACTATTACAAATAGTATGTCAGAAAATGGTGATTGGAATGATACAAATGCAAATGCTACTATTGGATATGAAATAAACCCGTGGGTTAGTTATACATCTAATACTCCTTATATATTAGGATCTTTTAATACAAATAGTCAATATTTTAATTATATAGCATGTCCAAAAGGTTATAAATATTCCTATTTAATACCTAATATAACAACTATAACAGAAAATCAATCTATAAGTTTACAAGTTTTAATAGGTTATTATATTGGACCACAAGATGATCCTACTATAATATCATTAGATATATACGGTTATGTATTTAATTCTATTAATAATGGTAATTTAGATATTAATATAGAGGGAGGTAGTGATAATAATAATAATATAGCAAATTATTCAACAATATTATTGGAAAATGTTAAAAAACCAAATTTATAAATATTTATGATTCTTATCTATTATAAATATATATATGTCAAGTGTTTCTTTACTTGGAAATTCTACAATAAATTATGATGGTACGAATTTTACTATAAATGACGATCCTACTACTTATATTGGACCATTAACAGTTGAAACTTCTTTAAATGAACAAATAACAGTTCTATTAAATTTTACTGCTGCTATTACTACAAATACTGACTATATTATAATAAATATAAATAATGTTATATTTGATGGACAGAATTCTACAATTATTATAGATACAACAGATTATCCTGGTCTATTTGCTTATAATGATCTTTCTAATTTAGATACTGTTATAATACAAAATATATCAATTAATGTAACTAATAATTTTTTTTACAATAGTAATGCAGGATGGATATGCTCGAACTATTTTTTTAATACAGTGGTTAATAATTGTTCTTCAAATGGACATATTACATATAACGCAGGTGGTATATTTGGGAGTAATAATACAGATTGTATAGCAAATAATTGTTATTCAACAGGTGACACATCATCAGGAGGTATTTTTGGAAGAGGTAATATAGGCTGTATAGCAAATAATTGTTATTCAACAGGTGATATGCTAACTGGTTCGTGTGGTGGAATTTTTGATAGTAATTCTGTGGGTTGTGTAGCAAATAATTGTTATTCAACAGGTGATATGATAAATGGTAATGGTGGTATTTTTGGGAGCTCGTCCATAAATTGTGTAGCGAATAATTGCTATTCAACAGGTGCAATAATTAACAATTCAGGTGGGATTTTTTCCGGTTATGTTGTAAATTGTACAGCAAATAATTGTTATTCAATTGGAAATGTAATGCAAAATAGCGGTGGAATATTTGCAGCTGGATCTAATTCAACTGAAGATGTAAATATGATAAATATTTATTGTCATGCAAATAATTGTTATTCATTCGGTAATATAATAGATGGATCAGGAGGTATTTTTGGTCCATATTGTAATGAATATAACATTGAGATAAGTAATTGTTATGCAAATAATTGTTATTCATTAGGTAATATAATAAGTGAGTCGGGAGGTATTTTTGGCAGAAGGTCTAATAACGATGCAATTAATTCTAATTGTTATGCTATAAATTGTTATTCTATAGGAGAAATTGGAAGTAAAAATGATAATGAAAATGGCAATGGTGGTATTTTTGGTGGATTTGCTAATCAGAATTGTAATGCAAATTTTTGTGCATCATATGGAAAAATTTATGATAATAATGGAGGTATTTTTGGAGATGGTGCAGAAAATTGTAATGTAAATAATTGTTATAGTTTAGGTTCATTGGGTAGTAATTCAGGAGGTATTTTTAGTTCTTCATCTATGAATTGTACAATAAATAATTGTTATGTATTAGGACCATCATTGTTTGGGTCTGATGCTATAAATCTTACTGTTGATTTAAATAGTGTTGCAGAAAATGGAAATTGGAATGATGATAATGCTTTAGTAGCTATGAATAATAATATTGATTCAAATTGGCTTGTTATTGGAAATAATATTCCATTTTTATTATCATCATTTACAAATATTAATTATGCAATACCTATTGGATATCAATATTTTTATAATTTAACAGATATGACACCTATAACAACAAATGGAGAAAAAACATTAACATTTATAACAGGTTTTTATAAAACTATAAATAATGATAATACAACAACTATAACTAGTGGCATGTATGGATATAATATTATAACTAAAATAATAACAGTAAATATAACAGGAGGTGGAAGTGGTGGAAGTGGTGGAAGCGATAATTTACCCCCTTTTCTTATTCCATTATTAGATAAGGAAATTAATTTCAATCCGGAATGGTTTGATTAAATAATATTAGGTATTAATATTATAATGTCAGGATCAAATTTGATAGTAAATAATAATATAGAATTAACTTATATAAATTTAAGTGGTACAAATACTTTTATATATGATGGAACACCTTGCATATCTCCTGTTACTATTATAAATACCTCACTTCAACCAATAATAGTTACTTTAATTTTTTATGATAATATTAATAATATTTTAGATTATTTAATAGTAGGTTCTAATTCAATTGTATTTGATGGAAGAAATTCACCAATTAATGTAGACGTTGAAAATTATGGTGGTCTTATACAGGGAAATTCTGGTATTTATAGAAATATCACAATAGAAAATATACAGATAAAACCGATAAATTCTGGAAGTATATCAAATGGTTCTGGATGGATCGTATCAGGATTTACATGTGTTCTACCTACAAATCCAATTTGTACAGCTTATAATTGTTTTTCTACCGGTGATATACCAGCAGGATCGGGTGGTATATTCGGATCAGGATGTATAAATTGTGAAGCCTATAATTGTTACTCAAACGGTAATATAATGGATGGATCTGGTGGTATTTTTGGATCACGAACTGGTAGTTGTATGGCATATAGTTGTTATTCAACTGGCAATATAATAGATGGATCTGGTGGTATTTTTGGTAAGGAAACTAATTATAATATGGATGCAATTATTGGTATTTCCCACGTAAATACTATTTCAGAAGCTAAAAATTGTTTTTCTACTGGAATTATAACTAATATTAATGGAAATGGATCAGGGGGGATATTTGGATATAATTCTAATTTATCAGCGACAAATTCATATTGTAATATAACTAACTGTTATTCAACTGGCAATATTGGAGGACCAGATTCTTATGGAAATGGTGGAATTTATGGAAGTGATTCAAATACGAATGGAATTAGTAATTGTGTATGTCATATACATAATGCTAGTTCATATGGAAATATATATGGTGATATATCAGGATCAAATGGGGGAATTTTTGGAGGAAATGCAAATTCTAGATGTTCTGCAAATAATTGTTTTTCGATTGGTAATATAGGAATTGGATCAGGTGGAATATATTTGAGTGGTACTGGAACATTATATGCAACACGTTGTTATTCTATTGGAAATATAGAAGAAAATGCTGGAGGTATTTATGGTAATGTTATAAATGGTGCTGCATCGTATTGTTATTCAAATGGCAATATAGGAAATAATGCAGGTGGAATTTTTGGTAAGGATACACAAACTAGTACAGCTGATAATTGTTACAGTTTAGGTTATTTAGGAGAAAATGCAGGTGGTATTTTTGGTAATAGTTGTGTATCATCTATTATTAATAATTGTTATGTTTTAGGATCCAATTTAATTGGATCAAATGATAGTTTAACAGATATTACTAATAGCTCTATTGAAGATGGAATTTGGAATGATAATAATGCAAACATGACTATTAATATTGATAATAATAACATGTGGTTTAGTTATAGTTCAAATACCCCTTTTTTATTATTCAATTATACTGATAGTGGATATATGAGTTTTAATTCTTGTCCAAGAGGATATAAATATACATATGTATTACCTAATACATCAATTATAACAGATCAAAATATGTCATTTAAATTATTAGTAGGATATTATACTGAACAACAAGAAGATACAATAACAATATCACCTAATATATATGGATATATATTTAATAATGGTAATAATATAAATATAACAGTATCAAATAGAATACCGGAATATATTAATTACCTATTTGACGGAATTAAAAAACCAATTTTGGAGGATGGATAGTTAATAAATTTTTGAATAAAAGTATTAAAGTTCTAAATTAAACAGCAAAATAATTTTGTCTAAATCTAATTATTTTTAAAATATTTATGATTTATCTATTATAAATATATATGGGAAATACAGTTTTTCTTTCTGGGAATAGCACAATAAATTATATTTATGATAATGAAACTGATAGTAAATATTTTACTATAAATGATGATCCAACACCTATAAGTGGATGGTTAGTAATTGAAAGAAGTGATCAAGTTATAAATGAACCTATAACAGTTTTATTAAATTTTACTACATCTATAAGTGGTATATTTCATTTTATAGTAATAAATATGGATAATGTAATATTTGATGGACAAAATTCTACAATTGATATTGATGTTCCTGCAAATGATATGGATATTAATCATCCAGGTTTATTCTGTTATGAGGAAGATACTAATAATAATGGTATTGTTATACAAAATATTTCTCTTAATGTATCTGATTCTTCTAGAATATCTAATGGGGGAGGATGGATATGTTCAAATAATTTTTTCAATACAATAGTTAATAATTGTTCTACTAATGGAGCTATACCTACTAATGGAGGTGGGATTTTTGGTGATTCTGCATTAAATTGCACAGTAAATAATTGTTTTTCTACTGGAAGTATTTCAATGAATGGGGGTGGTATTTTTGGAGATTCTGCTACAAATTGTACAGTAAATAATTGTTATTCAACAGGAAATTTGGAAGATTACAGTGGCGGAATATTTGGAGCTAATTGTAATAATGGTGCTAATAGTATGGATAATGCTATATGTACAGCAAATAAATGTTATTCAACAGGTATTATATCATATGGTTCGGGAGGTATTTTTGGTGGAAATAGTAATTATAGTGGTAATAATACTAATTGCTATGCAAAAAATTGTTATTCATTAGGTAATATAATATATGGAGCAGGAGGTATTTTTGGTGTAGGATCTAATAATACATCAGATAATTCTAATTGTTATGCTATAAACTGTTATTCAATTGGAAATTTAATTGATGCTTCTGGTGGTATTTTTGGATTAAATTCAAATATTTCAGCTAATATTTCTACATGTAATGCTACAAATTGTTATTCTATGGGAGTAATTGGGTATAATAATTCACATTCAAATGGAGGTATTTTTGGTGCAGGTGCTATACAGGAATGTAATGCAAATTTTTGTGCATCATATGGAAAAATAAATGGAGATGGAAATAATCAGAATTCAAATGGGGGTATTTTTGGAGATGGTGCAGAATATTCTAATGCAAATAATTGTTTTTCAATTGGTGACATAGGATACGGATCTGGTGGTATTTTTCATTCAGCTTCTCATTGCAATGCAAATTTCTGTTATTCTATAGGTAGTATAGGAAATAATGCTGGTGGGATTTTCGGATCTTCTGAATATTGTTCTGCATCATATTGTTATTCAAATGGGAATATATCCTCTTATTCAGGTGGGATTTTTGGTAATAGTCAAACAGGATACTATACTTTAAGTGTACAAAGCACTGCAAATTTCTGCTATAGTTTAGGTTTATTAGACTCATCAGAAGCAGGAGGTATTTTTGGTTCTCAATCTGATAATTGTACAATAAATAATTGTTATGTATTAGGATCAAGGCTAATTGGTTCAAATGCTATAAATCCTACTATTGATACATATAGTGGAGCAGAAGATGGATCTTGGGTAGATGATCACGCTTTAATAACATTTAATAATAATATTGATTCTAATTGGATTGTAATTGGCGAAAATATGCCATTTTTATTATCATCATATACAAATTGTAATAATCCTGTTCCTATTGGATATCAATATTTTTATGATTTAACAAATATTACAACATTTAATAATAATGGAAATATACCTTTAGTATTTTTAATAGGATATTATCAAAATGTACAGTTTAGTCTAAATATACAAATTGGATTATACGGATATAATATAATAAATCGATCAAAAGAAGTTAATATTCCAATTAATATACCTGTATGTATGTTACCATTAGTAGAAAAAACTTCTTTTTTTAACCCCGAATGGTTCTAATATTTATTATTTTATATTTTTTAAAGATTAAATATATATGAATAGTGAAATAAAATTAAGATTAAAAAAATACAAATATGCTATAAAAAATATAAAAAATATTAAAATAAAAGATAAAAAAATGGGGGAAGGATTGACCGCTATAGCATATAAATGTAGAATAAAAAATTTAAAATGTATTGCTATTAAAAAAAAAGTTGGAAAATTTTCTGATGAAGAAATAAATATTTATAAAATAACAACTAATTTTGTTTTAAATAATCTATCTGAAAATTTTATACTTTTTTATGGGTTATATAATGATTATATTATTTTAGAAAGAGGATATTCTAATCTTGATACTGTAACAACAAAATTAAATAATAAACAACAAATCGAATTATATATTAAAATATTTACTGCATTAAAATTATTACATGATAATAAAATTCTACATAATGATGTAACTTTTTCTAATATACTTTTTTTAAAAAATTCTATAATTCCTCTTCTTACAGATTATGATAGATCTAAATTAATTACAAATAGAGACTTAACAAAAGAAGAGATTTCATATGATACAAAAAGAGTAGTATCGCATACTTTAGTTGCTATTTTAAAATATAAACAAATAAAAATCAAACCTCCAATGATTTTATATTATAAGTTAAAAGATGTAAATTCTCCATTAGAAGCAATAAATAAGTTAAATAAAAATTGAATATTTAAAAAATAGATATTCTCTATTTTAAATTATTTGTTATAAAAAATGAACAATATTAGCATCAGTGATTATGCAGCTACTAGTGCAATATATTTTACATTTTTATCTGTCACAATAATTATACTTTTATTGGTGCTTTCATGTTGTATATTTTGCTGTAGTATATATTTATTTGATAAAAAACATGATTGTGATGAAAAGTTCAATTTTATAAATTATAATTCTATTAATAAAGTTAATAGATTATTAATTATTGAAAAAATTAAAAGTGAAAATAAAAAAATAAATAATGATAATGATAATGATGAAAAAAAACTAATGTTCGGTATTAAAAAAGATGTTATTGAAAAAATAGAAAAAGAAAAAACAGAAAAAGAATTAAAGAAAAAATCAAGAAAATGTTGTTCTTTTTTATATGGAAAAAAAGATATTAAAAAAAAACAAGTAACTTCAGTTGTTATTGATGAAACAAAAACATATACAGAACTTGAAGGAGGCCAAAATATAGCTAATAAAAAAATATTTATAATGTACACTTTTGATAATTTAAATGAATCATCAAAATCAAAAAAATCTATATATTCAAAAATATCAAATGATATTGATAATCCATTTGATAATTTAGAATCATTTGTACAAATAGTCTTGAAAACATTTGATCCTAATACTGCAATAATTTTATTAAAAATATCATCACCTGGTGGTTATGCATATCAATTTGAATTAGCATATACGCATTTAACTATTTTACGTAAAGCAGGATTTAATATTATAGCATTGATAGATGATATTTGTGCATCTGGTGGATATATGTTAGCTAGTGCATGCAATAAAATTATCTGTTCTGAATATGCAACAATTGGTTCAGTTGGTGTTGTTATTTCTATGTATAATTATCATGAATTAATAAAAAAAATTGGTATTATTGAGAAAACACTAACAACAGGACCATATAAAAGAACATTTCCATCTGGAGAAGAATTAGAGCAACATCATATTGATAAAACAAATGAAGGTATTTTAGAAACATTAGATATATTTAAATTAATGGTTAAAAAAGGTAGATCTTTATCAGATCAAGAGATAGAAGATATTTTAAGTGCAAAATGTTGGTATGGTAAAAAAGCGTTAGAAAAAAAACTTGTTGATGAAATAAGTTCATCAATTGAATATTTAGATAAACTTATTGAAAAAAATAATATAGTATTTGTAGTTAATAATAAAAAAAAATCTGGTAATTCTATTATTAATTCTATATTAGATGTATCAATGGATATGATAACAGATAAAATACATAAGATATTTATTAAAAATAGGGAAAATCATGTTGAATTAAAAAATTATGATTATGTTGATAAAATCATTTAATACTTTTTTTATTTTAGTAATTATTATGAAAATTTGAAATAAAATATGTATATTAATTAATATATGTGTATAGGTTGTATAAGAACTATTTTTAAATCAAAAAAAAATAGTATAGAAGATAATATAAATGTGTTAATATTGGGATATTTTAATAGAAAAAATTTTGGAGATGATTCTTTCAATATAATATTTAAACAACTTTTTAATAAAATAGATAATAAAATTAATTTAACAATTATGTGTACTGATGATTGTAAAATAATACCAAAAAATACTGATATACTTATAATTGGTGGAGGAGAGGTTTTAAATAATTATTTTATTGATAAAATATTATATCTTATAAAACAATCTAATTATATTAATCCAATATATGCTATATCATGTGAATTAAGTTCATTTGAAATAGTTGATCAGGGAAAATTAGATTTTATTGATTATTTTTGTATTAGAAATTTGAAAGATTCTGAAAAATTAACTATGAGATTTGGTAATAATGTAAAATTTATAAATGATATTGTATTTTATAATGATTTCCCATTTACATCATGTTATTATAAAAAATCAAATATTGTAAGTTTTTGTCTTGCTCAATCTATTTATAAAGATAATATAAAATATGATAATTATTTAAATAATATATGTGAATTTATTACATATTTAACAAATCAAAATATATATGTAAAATTATTACCATTTAATATATCTGATAATCCCAATGAATCTGATTATGTTTTAAATAACAATATAATGAATAAAATTAAAAATAAAAAATATGTATCAAATATTATATTTAATAATAATGAAAATTATCAAACACAATTAAAAAAAGTATTTAATGTAATTGATAATTCAGAATTAGTTGTATGTTCTAGATATCATGCTCATATTTTTTCTATATTAAGAAATAAACCTATTATATCAATATCTCATACTAAAAAAACAAGAGATCTGATTGATCAATTAGATTTAAATGAATTAATAGTTATACCAGAAATGGACAATTATAAGAGACCACAATATATTGATTATAATATATTAATAGATAAATACAAATATGTCATTGAAAATTATAAGAATATTGTTTATAAATTTAGAAAAATAAATAATAATTTATATAGTGAAGAAAGCTATTATAATGTTATACAAAATCTAATTACATCTGAATATAAGAGATTAACTAAACCGTATTATATTGATCCGGATATAAAAGAAAAATATGCTTTAAATTTAATTAAAAACATAAAAAACAGATATAATATAACAGATTTTACAAATATAAATATTAATGATAATATAAAAAATAAAATTATTCAATATATACTTTTTAATATTACAAAAGATCCATTTTTTGAATATCATTACGGTTTATCACAACAGATATTTAAAAATGGGTTTGATATAAAAGAATCAATAAAATGGTTGTTTAATGATTACAATTCAAATTATAAAACTGTAAATAATTTTTCACCTGTAAATTCTATTAAAAATATAAAGATATCTAAAAAAATAAATTTGTCATATATTAAACAGAATAATTTAGAAGGATATCATAGAAGTGGATGGTCGTATGTTGTTAATAATTTAGGAATTTTTGATAATGTTAATAGTTCTGTTTTGTTAGATACTTATCTAGATAAAACTTTTCATTGGGGATGTTATGCGTATGTTGATGTAGATGTTATACCTTATAAACAACCATTTATAGGATTTTTACACCATACCTTAGATATTGATAATTATACTACATATAATGTAGATAATATGTTAAATAATCCAAATTTTCAGGAATCATTGAAATATTGTAAAGGAATATTTGTATTAAGTAAATATATGAGAGATTTATTGGAAATAAAAATATTGGATAAATTTAATAAAAAAATTATTATTGAATCCCTGATACATCCAACAGAAATACCTGATTTAAAGTTTACAATAGATAAATTTAATAATAATCATAATAAAAAAATTATTAATATTGGAGCATGGTTACGTAATTGTTATTCGATATATGAAATAAAACTTAATAATGATATTAAAAAAGCAGTACTTGTTGGAAAAGACATGAATAATTATATTAAACCAGTTGAAATTGATTTAAGAAAAGATATAAATTATTTATTAAATGAAATGAATAATATATATGATGATATAATATATAATAATGGTATATGTAGAGATATTAATTCATTAAATAAATATATTAAATATTTATGTAAATATATAAAAAAAATAGAATATAATTTTACTTTAGAAGAAATAATTGATATTATTGAAGATAATCATAAATCTGTAGAAATTATATCAAAATTATCTAATCATGAATATGATATTCTTCTGTCTGAAAATATTGTATTTTTACATCTAATAGATATGTCTGCATGTAATACTGTAATTGAATGTATTGTTCGTAATACTCCTATTGTAATAAATAAATTACCAGCTGTTGTAGAATTATTAGGTAATAATTATCCCTTATATTATGAATCATTAAATGATATTGGTAAATTAGTTACTTATGATAATATTAATTTAGCTCATAAATATTTAGTTTCTATTGATAAAACTAAGTTTACTATTGAATATTTTATTAATATGTTTATGAATAGTGAAATTTATAAAAATTTATAAAAAATTGAATTATTATATTTCTATTTATCCTAATATTTTTATGATATATAAAATACCTCATAAGAGTATATACTTTTTATAGGAATAATGTCATTGTCTCCAGAGTCATCAGGATCTATAAGTCCTTCTTCAGATATGTCATCTTCTGCTCTTAAAATGTATTTCTTTGTTAATACTTCTCTTAAAATGAGAGATGGAAAGGTTGCATCACAGGTTGCTCATCTTACAGAGAAAATGATTACTGAAATTATTATTAATGGATATGAAGTATCTCCTCCAAGTAATTTGTATATGACTTATCAACAATATTTGAGAGAAAGTAGAATTAAGATTGTTCTTAGACCAATTTCTGAACAGTTTGAAAGGCTATTGTCACATCCTGATGCAAGACCTTTTAGGGATACTGGTGAAAGTACACAAGGAACATCAGGACATATTACAGTTATCGGATTCTTTCCAGGTGCTATTATTGATGACATTAAGAGTTATAAGTTGTATTAAAAAATTGATTTATTTATTTTAAACTATTATTTATAATATATATTGAAATTATTTAATAAATGCAAGATGAAATAAAAAATTCTATAGGATTTGAAAATATATTAAAAGATAAAATAAAAGAATTAAATCTGAATTTTGATAAAATAGAAAAACAAATTAATATATTTCATAAAAATATAGTAGAAGGATTACAAATAAATGATAAGGGATCATATAAAAATATAGTAGAAGAATTACAAATAGATAATGAAAAGAATGTAAAAGAATTACAATCGGATAATGGTAATAATATAAAAGAATTACAATCGGATAATGGTAACAATATAGAAAAATATAATTTGCAAGATATATTTTTAACATATTGTGTAGAAGGAAATTTAGAAAAAATAAAAAAATTCTACGAAAACAATAAACAAAATAATTTAGATTTAGATAAGACATTTAAAGTTTTATCTAAATTTGGAGATTTAGATATAATAAAATGGTTATATTCTTTTTATAAACCTAATTTAAAAATTCTTAATGATGCATTTATAATATCATCAAATGAATTTAAATTAGATTTTGTTAAATGGTTATATCCTATAATTAGTGATAAAACTATAATTCATAATGAAATTAATAATCTTTTTTCTAAGGCTGTATGTAATAATAACATTAATATGGCCAAATGGTGTTATTATTCATGTGATATTAAACCTAATATTTATATTGATAATGGTGATCTATTTATTACTGCTTGTGTAAATGGTAATATAGAGATAGTTAAATGGTTAAAATCTCTATGTAATGATATATTTGAATATAAATTATCATGTCGTAAATCAATAATTAATAAGAATAGTGTAGATGGAATTATAGATGGAGTAGTTGATTTTAAAATGGCAGAATTATATAAACAAAAAAATTTTAAAAAATTAATTCTGATATTAAATTTTAAAGAACGAGAATTTGATTTAATTGGATCATGTTTAACATGTTATTCTAATAATATTGAAATTACTACACCATGTAATCATTCTTTCTGTTTAGATTGCTTTTTAAGATGGTATACTATTGATATAAAAGATAATTGTTATAAATGTAATGAATTTTTAATCCCTAATGAATGTTTTATAAAAAAAAGTATAACTTTAAAAGATGATTCTATTATGCAAAATGATACTAATAATAATAATAATCAAATAGAGATATAAGGACTGTTTAATTTTGATTCTTCAATTAAATTCTTTTAGTACAAAAACAGGTTCTTATGGTGGAAGTGTTACATTTACTAAAAAGTTTTAGTAAATATTTAATTTATAATCTTTAAATCTTTTTCACTTGTGAAAAAAAAATGAAGAGTATAAATTAAACAATCCCAAAACTTTATAAATTAAATTTTTACTATACATTTATCAATTATTATATCTTGTATACAATAACTACATTGTTTTTTTCTATTAGCAATATACCACATTAGAAAACATCCAATACAAAAACTATGATTACATGATGTTAATAAATTATAATTATCATTATAACAAATATTACATTTATCTTCTTTATTTATTTCAAAATCTTTTATTTGTATTTTTAATTTTTCGATTATTTTATCATATTCTTTATTTTTATATAAATTTTCTAAGTTGTCTATTATTTTCCAATTTTCTATCCTGTTATTTTTAATTTCAATATAATAATCAACACATATTGTTACTAACCATTGTGCCATTTCTAAATGTCCATTTTCACATGCAAATATAAAAGCTTCATCACAATTTGCACGTATATTAGGTTTATCTTCTAATGTATATAACCATTGAACTATTTTTATTTGTTTCTTTATACATGCATATCTAAATGCATCTTCATTTAAAACATGAATATCAGGTCTATCATCAAGTGAATATAACCATTTTGCCATCTCTAAATTACCATTATAACACGCATCTCTAAAAGCTTTATCATTATTAATATGTATATTTGCTCCATTTGAATATAACCATTTTGCTATTTCTAAATAACCTTCAATACATATAGATCTAAAAATTTCATCATTATTATAATGTATATCTGGTTTATCTTCAAATGTATATAACCATTTTGCAAAATCTAATTTACCTAACATGCACATATGCTTAAAGAGTTTATTAATATTTAAAATTGGTATGGTTTCTAATTCATATAACCATTTTGCTACTCCTAGATGTCCATTACTACATGCCATTTCAAAAATATATTTTTTATTTTCATGTATTAATAATATAGATTCTAATTCACATAACCATTTTGCCACTTCTATATGTCCATTAATACATGCTGTTTCAAATACATATTTTTTACTTTCATCCATTAATGATGTAAATTTTTTTATATCATAAATCCATTTTGCTATATCTAAATGTCCATTATTGCATGCTATTTTAAATGCTTGTAATGTATGTTCATATGATATTGGTTTATTTTTTTTTACATAATAAATCCATTTTCCTAATTCTAAATTATTATTTTCACATGCTATTATAAATTCATTATTATAATCAATATCTTTTTTTTTAGAGTATATAAGTTTAAATTCATCTATTTTACTAGAAATATCCATATTTAAATATTTTTCACTAGTGAAAAAGATTGAAGAGTCTAAATTAAACAGTCCCTATAGCAAATAACTTTACCTTTATAATTCAATTTTATTCATTTTTTTACTATATATTTATCAATTTTTATATCTTGTATACAATAACTACATTGTTTTTTATTATGATCAATATACCACATCATGAAACATTTTATACAAAAACAATGATTGCATTATGTTAATAAATTGGAATTATTTTCATAGCATATTCAACATGTTTCTAATGTTATATCACAACTTCTTTGCTATTTTTATATATTTCAAATTAAACAGTAAAATAATTAATTCTTTAACTATGACTTTATATTATTAATATTTAAAGAAATATTAATAATATAAAAGTATTAACTATACGAAAATATGTCAGACTTTATTAATCTATATGATTTATTCATACAAAAAGGATTTTTACCAAATAATCACGATGATAATGGATCACTTAAAATATTCTTTAATGACCAGAGTTATAAACAAATAATACTTAATTATGCTGAAACACTTATAAAATTTATTAAATTAAATCATAATAAATTAAATATTGCAAGTAAATTATCTAGTTTAGATAATGGCAATGAATGCTTTTTTAAAAATGAATTCAGTATTTCAAATTATATAATGAAAAATAATCTTAACAATTATGGTGAAATATTTGATTTGCTAAATAATACAACTTATATAATTAAAAATATTTTATCTGTTATTTTTCCTAAAAAAGTTGTGTTAATGCACAATAGATATGTTGTAATTACTACTGGTTTAGATGTTAATATGCGATCATGTGATAATTTTAATGTTGTTTTTAGTGTTGTTAAGGAGAATTAAACAGTTCCTACATCATTCATTAATTTTTTAATTTTGTGAAAATTAAAAAATTAAAATAACAAGAAAATATAAAATAAATAGTTAATTTATAATGGACCAACGAAAATACTATAATTGTGATCGTTATAATAATGATATAAAAGAAAGATGTTATGAAACAAATAAAAAATATGATGATTCTTTTGAAACAAAAGATGATTGTATAAAAAATTGTAACAGACCAGAAGAACAAGAAGCATTGGATAAATTAAAAAGAAAAATGAGATTGAAAGATCTTGCTGAAATTATTACACCAAAAATTTCGGCAAATATAGATAAATTTAGAGATATTCCATTATTAAATTATAATGATTATCCTTATATAGGTAATGTATTAAATTATAATGAAATAAAACATTTATATGAAATGTTAGCAACAACAAAAATCGGTTATAAATCAGAAAATAAAATGTTAATCGAATTAGTAAAATTATTTAGTGGAGAAATTGGAGATTCGATAAATATTATTGAGATGCCTCAATTGTTTTTTAATATAACAAGTTTTATACCAGAATATAATGACAATAAGAATAGAATAAAATTTCAATATAATTTTAATAATGATAAATATATTGAAAAATTTAAGGATGAAATTTCCAGAATAAATGATATTACAAAAAAATTTTTAATAAAAGAAATTATTATATATGGAAAAAATTATTGTCATGCTTGTTTTATGTTATTAGAAAAATATAATAATAAAATTATAAATGTATATGTTTATGATCCTGAAGCTAATTTTGAATCAGAAATATTAAAAGATATTGAAGATTATATAATTACAATTTTTAGGGAAATGAATTTGGAATATAAATTTATAAATTTAACATCACTATATGGAATACAAAATATGGAAGTAAATAAATTTACAATTGATATGTATGAAAAAGAATTAAATAAATATATTATTTCATTAAAAATGGAAATAATGAAATTTGATTTAAATAGTGAATTAGAATATGATAATGCAAGACATACTCCATATGATGATATAAAACACAAATTTAAAGAAAATATAAAACATAAATATTTTAATGATATAAAGCAAGATAATATACTTCATGAAGATATTGATATGTTTATAGATTATGCATTTAGAGATGCAAGCAGTTCAAAAACAAATAATATATCACCTTTTGTATTTTATAAAAGTCAATTAAATGTAATGCATTTTTTTCATAAAAAAGTATTCCCTAAATTAAATATTGCTTATCAAAAATTAACAGAATTATTAGAAAAAAGTAATGTTATTGAAGAAAAAATACAACATATGTATAGATACGATTATTTTAATAAAAATTGTCTTTTTTGGTGTTATTATACAATTATTTTAATAATAATAAATCCATCAATTGACCCTTATGATATTATAAAAATATCATTTTTTCAATCTAATGACATAAATGATATTAATATAATATATAATAAATATGTCAAAAAATCTTCAGATACTATTGAAGATGAAATAAATAAAATATTTAATATTGAATATCTTGATAAAAAAATAGCTGAATTAGATACATTTTTAGATACATTACGAACAGATCCAGATACAAATGTACTTATGAATCATAAAAAAATATTATATGTAAAGGTTACAAATTTAATAATATTGACAACTTTATATAATCGTACATATGACAAATATTTATTATATTCTGTAAAAGATAATACTGATGATTTTAAAGTAAATTTCATACCACAAAAAGTAGAAGAAATTTTTAATAATTTTTCTATAGCTGGTACAAATCAAACAGATCAAATAATTTTTAGAAATACAATAATGAATAATCTAAAAATTGGTTCTCCTATTGATATTATAAATAGTGCAATCTTACTTAGAAGAGATAAAGTATTTCATTTACATGGTGGTGTTAATAATTATTATAATAAATATCTAATATACAAAAACAAATGTTTACAACTTAATTATTTATAGGAAGGTTTGACATCTTAAAAAAATCTATTTTAATTATTCAATCATTTTTTACAACACATTCTTCTATTTTAATATATTGTATACAATAATAACATTTTTTTTATTATTTTACTGTTTAATTTGGAACTTTAATACTTTTTTATTTTATAAAAAAGTATTAAAACCAGAATTAAATCTGTAAAAATAGGGAATATTTAATTTAGAATCTTTAAATCTTTTTCACTTGTGAAAAAGATTGAAGAGTCTA
>Ga0208088_1000054_pt1 | contig 19189 bp, 17 predicted proteins | sample LakMenEpi02Apr12_FD_150661 | JGI IMG/M metagenome (GOLD analysis project Ga0208088, IMG submission 150661) | Freshwater microbial communities from Lake Mendota, WI - 02APR2012 deep hole epilimnion (SPAdes) | ecosystem: Environmental > Aquatic > Freshwater > Lake > Epilimnion/Euphotic zone ...
CATATTATACGCTGTTCTCGTGGGTTGTTTTAGAAATATATAGAAATAATATTGTTCTGATTTGTGGGTCATTTTTCGGCTCTTTTTGTTCGCCTCATTTGTGGGGGGTATTTTCTGATTTTTGTATTTATTTATTGGTTTTTTTCGAAAATTTATTTTATATGCTTATTGTATATAGATGACAAAAAAAATCTCCCTTATGATTGGCGAAAGTACTACGAAAAAAAGTATATTTGATGATGAAGATTCAGAAGATATTATTATTGATCTTCCAAAGAAAAAGGTAACATTTAAAGAAGATGTTTCTAAAGCACCAAAAGCTATAAAAACACCAAAAGCTATAAAAACACCTAAAATTATTAAAAATAACAATTATGATAATGATATTAAAAAAATAGACGAAAATTTAAATACAATGATAGAAAAAATTGAAAGAAAACGAAAGCCATCTAAATCTGATAAAACAATAATTAATGATACTAAATTTAACAAAAAAAATATAGAAATTGCTGATAAAATAAAGGTAAAACGATCCCCATTGTATAATAAAGCAGATACATTAAAAGATTTAGCAAAACCTAATAATTTAGTAAATGCATTAAAAGGTACAAATGATGATGAAAAAGAAAAATATTTTAATGAATTAGATAATAAAGTATTACCATTGACACAAAAAATATATACAGAAAAAAAGAAGATAGCTAAAAGGTCAAATAAAATCGAAAGTATAATAAAAAACCCAATTAAAGAGCGTTCTGCTATTGCATATAAACCAGCAGAAAAGACGGAACATATATATAAAAAAGATATACCGGCCTTATATCGTAATTTTAGAAAGGAAAATGATGGATTAGCAAAAAGACCAACTAATAAAGCGATTTTAAAGAAATTTGAAGAAGATGATATATTAGAGTTAAGAAATGGTCGCAATATAGTTAATTATGTACTGGATAAAGAAGCTGTTAAAATAGGTTTATATGTCAATTTTATGTGTCGTATATCATCAGATGAGAGAGATTTAGAAGCATTTTGGACATATGATAAACAAATAGGTACACAAAATACACCGTTAACTATGGAACATATTGAGAGTAATATAGATACGTATATTAATGATGCTATTTATAATTATTTAAAAAATGGTCGACTTTTGGACATAGTTGATAAATATTATTTAGGTTCAAAAAATGGCAAAATTATAGAACCTGAATTAGATGGGAAATATAATAATAATGTAAAAAAGGCTTCTTTATACTGTAATATATTAGGTTATAATTATACAAATCCAGAAAATAGAAATGATGAATTTGTATATAAAAATAATAGACTTCGTGAAATAGATAACAATATAGATCTATCTAATTTATTCGGATCTAATTTAATCGATATGGGAGAAATAAAAGAGAATTGTGTACGCGCACATATTAAAAATATACATCCTAAAAACGAACATATGTCAATAATCGATAATAAAGAAGGAGTATCATTAAAAGAATTAAGAGACTATTCTATTAGTGTAAATTGTAAGTTATTGGTGTATAATATTAATGGTGAGATTATATGTCATAATTATATAACATCAGAAACAAAATATAAATCAATATTGGCAGTTGCATACAATAAACATTTTTACCCTATATATAATAAAGTATTAAATAAATATAAACCTGTTATAGATAAAATTAAAATGAGTGATGAAAATGGATTTACAAGCGTTATGAAATTATTAAAAAAAAATATATTACCAAGCAATTTAAAAATTAAATATGGATTAGAGCCATCTATATTATCATATGAACATGATAAGAATAAATACATATTTGGCACTGAATATAAGAAATGTTATAATATATTAAAAATTTTTGGTTTGTGTGATCATATTGAAGTAAACACGAATTATTGTAATATTATAAAAATAATCGAAATATTATATTTGGGTGATACTAACCTAAAATCATTTATACCTCAAGATAATATTATAAAAGGTGGTTATAATTATGTTTCTGAAATAATTCAACAAGGTAGATATATCAAAACAATTGATAAGAATAAATGTTATGCATATTCATTATATAATTTACCTTTTTTAATATCATGTGATGTTAGGATGAATATAGAGCTTAAAAAAGAAGACATTGATATAAATAACTTAGTTGATCATTATTTATATAATATTAAAGTAGAAAGACAATCAGTATTATTACCCGATTCGAATGTATATAGCGGAGAATTTTTAAATTATTGTATGAAAGAAGGTTTATCGTTTGTAATTGTAGGAGGGTATGAATGTAATAAACACAGTAATGTCTTAGGTAAAATGGTTTATGATTTATATAATAAGTTAGATGCCGATGTTTTCAAAAAAATTATAGTTCGTTATATAGGTGGATTCGAGAAACCATTGAATAAGAATGATTTTTATGAATATAATCAAATAGTCGAGAAAGATAAATTTATGAAAGAGGAAGGTGGTATTATATATGAAAAAGATAATTATGCTTTCCAATTTGATTTAAAATCATGTGTTCAAACAAGTAATTATAAGCCTATAGCAATACAGATAAAAGATGAAAGTAGAAAGATATTATATGAAAAAATGAAAAGCTTAAACTTACAAGATGATGACATAGTAAAAATCACAACAGATTCTATAAGTTATTATTGTGACGAATATGATGAAAGTAAAGATAATGATAAAACATGTTTCGCAGGATGGAAAACACAGGATACGCCTGAAATTGGTAAACAAATCTATAACGAATGTAGTGACAAATATACAACATTTATAAAAAACGATATTGATAACAGTAAAAATAAATTATATAATTGTATGGCTGGAACAGGAAAAACGCATTATATATTAAATAAAATATTGCCAAAAATAAAGAATAAGTCATATATAGTATTAACTCCGTCAAATAATTCATTGACCGAATATCGCAAAATAATTCCTGATAATTGTGATGTGATTCAAAAATATTCACTTTCAAACACACTACCAGAAGAGGAAATAATAATTATTGATGAGATAGGAATGTTTAATATCAATGATCATAATATATTGTATAAATTATTTATATTAGGTAGAAAAATAATAGCATTTGGTGACTTTAATCAATTATTACCGGTTGGATTAGATAGAGCATTAAATACAGAATCGTATATAAATATGATATTTGGTGATATTCAATCATTGGACATTAATTATAGAAATGACTTCACACAAGAATATTATAAAAGTATAATTGATGATAAAATAGATTATAGGGAAGAAGTTAAAAAATATTCAACAGAGAATGAGAACGATGCAGATGTAATAATATGTTATAGACGAGAACAAAGAGAAAAATACAACAATCAAAAACATAAATCTAGAGGATATGATAAAAATGATATTATACAAAAAGACACACCATTAATATGTATAACTAATAAATTAGGAGAAGAATATAATATATACAATAACTTTTATTTTATAATTGATACAATAGATAATGATGGTTTAAATGTTCATATGAAATGTGGTACAATAATACCTATTAAAATATTAACGAATAATAAATATTTTAGTTTAGGTTATGCGATGACGTTATATCAAGTACAAGGAAGATCTATTAAATCGTATCATTATTGTAAAGAAGATTATTATTTTTTGAATCCTAGAACAGCATACACAACAATATCAAGACTTAAAACAAAAGATTTATAATATCATAATCTTTGTTTACATCTACCATAATTTATTAATATATTATATATCAATAAATTAAATTTTAAATTATGAATTAGTGATTTTTTCAAGAATATTATATATCGTGTGATAGTTAATCTAATTGTAGCATTTTTCTTCGTTCTTTTTCCATTTTTTTTTCTTGTCTTCTTTCATTCGCCAAATCTTTTTTTCGTTGGGTTTCCGCTTTTTTTGCTTCTCGTCTTGCAATCACTTCTGGTTTATTTCTACCTGCTTGCATTGCTTCTATCTGTGCCTGTGAAAGAGTTCTTTTAGCCTTTTTTACTTTTTGTGTTTCTTGTGCAACAGTATTATTAACTTCTTGAACAGCTTTAATAACCTTTTGTTTTTTTTCCCTTACCTTTTTCTCTGCTTTTACTGTAACTTCTTTGACCTTTTTCTCAGCTCGTTGTACTTTTTTTAATTTTTTAGCATAAGCACTTTTAGATCTATTTGCATCAGCTTTAGCGACCTGACCTTTTATTAGGAAATGATCGCCTGGGTGGTGAATTTTTCCTAATCGCATGTCATGAAATCGTACATTAACTAGTGGACCTCTTGGGATTCGTTTACTCATTATATATAATAATAAAATAAAATAATTTCATTCTATATTATAATTAAATTAAATCAATAAAGCAATTTCAACACCGTATAATTTTGCGAATAATAGCCAAGATATACACCTTTGACCACAATCTAATTGATTAATTTTTTGTTCAGCATCAAAATCTAAAGCTTCTTTATAATTTAATTCGGGTAATAAATTAGGTCGTCCAAAAGAATCATAAAAATATAACTGATTATTATATTTATAAAGAGCTACCCAATGAGATCCATTTTTATCACTAGTATCTAAATTAATAATACAAGAATCGCCATTATTTAAATTAGGTATATGATCTCTTGCATAAGTACCCTTATAATTGTCAATAAAAAAAGAACCATATTTATTTAATTGTTCTGTAGTAGTTCCTTTGTTTCCCATAACACCTATAATAGAATTTAATATATTATTATAAATATGTTCTGCTTGTTTTTCCATATATATATATATTATATTAAAAAAATATTATAAAGCAGTTATTTTATAGTTTAGGTTAAATAAGGCAAAAGCAGAACCAGAAGTATTTTCAATATATGGAATAATAAAATTACCAGCAATAGAGGGAAATATAAAAGTTCCTGTAATTTGTCTTTGTTCAGTAAAGTCTAAATTTTCTTGAATCATACCACCTGATAAATAAACAGGTACATAATTTACTCTAGTTAAATCATATAAACGAACATAAACGATAGGTTTGTATAATGCAGTAGCTCCCAATGTTATAATATTATAAGTAACGTCAATTCTATATGTACCATTTATTAAAACCTCAGCGTATTTACTACTATCTAAAGGTCTTCTAAGATTAGGACCATGAAAAACAAAAGTCGTAGCATTATTATAAGGTATATTAAGTCCACCAGTTACAATTTGTTGTGTTGCATTACTATTACCGATATAACAAAATGATGAATATGTTACTGCACTACTAGGATTATCGTAAGAATAACCATTTATACTATCATATTTAATATAACCGTTTGAATTTGCGAGATTAATAGGACCAACTTGCCCATATTGATCTTTAGCCATTAATTTAGAATTTGCATTATTTGGAACTTCAGCAAGATTAAAAGGTAAAAAAAAAGCATCAGTTGAAAATATATTAATAAATTGTGGTGATGGTAATGATCCTATAGCGATAGCGCCATTTAATCCATTTGATTTAATATTAGATCCTATACATGTTAAGCTATTATCTGATATAGCATCATTACAGCAGTTTACACCGATACAACTATTATCATTTGCACCAGTGCTAATATTTTTTAAACAATCTATACCAAACCCAGTATTTCTATTACACATTTGCATATCACCAGATAAACAATTATTACCAAATGAAGAATTTTCAGACGAGTTATCAGCGTGTCTAATACTTCTATAACCGCATCCAGTATTTTGATTCGACGAATTTGTTAATTGTATACCTGAAACGAGACCGATATTAATATTATCGTTTAATGTTAAATTAGATGCATCATTACTATTAGAAATTAATAAATTATTATTTCCAGTATATTCTTTTTTTATACCTATTGACATTGAAAGATTTGAACTATATGCATCTGTTAAACTAGTTAAGTTAGATACGGTTGATTGATTTGACATATCATCATATAACTGTGAGTAATCATTAGATAAGTTAGACATTCTATTTATATAAAATATAAATAGATAATAAAAATGAAAAATTATATATTATATAAAAAATTAGGTGATTCGTGTAATTTTGATAGATACATTATTTATATTACCAGTTGCCCCATCAACTATTAAAGTATTAACTGTATTTAAACTAAATTGTAATTCATCATTTGCGCTAAATGTTATAACTGAGAAAGATGATATTGTAAAAATTTCATTAGATTGAACATTAAAATAACCAACTCTTGCCGGAGTGCCTACGATACTACTAATAGTGATATTACGACTTTCTAATTCTAAATTAATTTTTCCTGTAGAAGTTGGCAAGATTTGAAAAGTTAAATCTATCTGATATATACCAGCTTGTAAAAATCGAACTGTCGATAAATTTACAACTGATAAAGAACCATTAGAATTACTTACGTCAATATTTTCAAATGGTATAACTGTATTAGCTTGTCTAACCCATGCCATTGGTGTTGTATATATATATAAATTTGAATATCCAGCCGATGCAGGTGTTACTGTTTCCCAAGAAAGAAGTCCAGCAGTATTTTTTAAATAACCGTTTGCCGTAACTAAAGACGTAGGGCCTGCATTTCCAGATAAATTATTAAAAGTCATTAATTTTGTTTGAGGGTTATTAGATACTTGAGCAAGTGGAGAAGGTAAAAATAGACCATTTGCTACAGTACCAACAACATCTTTACCAATGCAAATAACTCCATCTAAATTATTTAAATTTGACGTATTTGGGCCTAACATGATACAATTACTAGCAGTTGTCATATTTAAACCACTATTAAAACCATAACATATATTATCTGATCCCGTTGATGCTAATGGTGCGCTTTGAGCCCCTATATAAGTGTTTCTATCACCAGTTGTGAGATTTGCCCCACTTTGGTAACCATATAGACAATTCGATTCTCCAATACAAACATCACCAGCATTGGAACCAGCTATAGTGTTAGCAACAAAACCAGCACCTCCGCTACTATTTTGGCAACAATTTCCGATTAATGTATTTTCAGGGCCTATATTAGTGAAAGTAGGTATATTATTCATTACCAAAACATTATTAGCCGTATTAATACCACTTGCTTTTATACCAATAGATAGGGTATCGATTGAAGTTTGATTATTACAATCATTAAGACCAGATAAAGAATTAGATGGACCACCTCCACCCCCACCAGTAGCCTCGTTATATAAATCTGCATAACCGTTTTTAAGTAAACTCATTTTATTATATATTACGTATAGATAATAAAATTAATATATATTATTTTTGATGATCATTTAATTTTGGATTAGGTAATATCGTACCAACCGATAATGATAACAAACTAATAAATACAGTTGTATGAGGAGTTAAAATTAACCCAACCACTGACCCAATAATACAACCGCTTAAAATACTCATTGATGTTATATATTGGAACATATTTTTATCAACCTTTAAGCAACAACTTTCCCAATGGTTACTATTTTGTTTTACTTCTTCATCGAATCTTTTTAATTCGATATCATGTTTATGTTTAATATCTTCTTTTAAAATATCTATTGAGATCTCCCTAATATGTAGATCATCCATTATATATTATAATAATATAATTTTTTTATAAAACTCCTAACCATTTCACAGTCATTCGACCCCATACTATTTGTAACTGTATACCATTCTGTATATTATTTCCAACAGAAAACCTTAATTGATTACCAGCAGTTAATGGAGCTATATAACTATTCACAACACATCCAGTTGATTCAACTCCTGTTGATATTATTTGTTGTTGTGAATAAACTCCAACATTATTTACACTATAACCAGATATAAAATTTTGAGTAACAGCAACATTATTATTTACAACATAATTAAAATTTGTTGTAATCTCATATATTCCCGCAATAGTTACAGTTAAATTAGGGTTGTTACCTACTGTGAAATATCCTTGATTTTTATCAACTGTCCACGTCATAGGATAACTTGACAATGAAGCACCACTATTTAAAACCTGTGTAGATAGCCCAGCAGAAGCCATAGGTATACTCCAAGCAGGAGCAGAAACCGCTTGATATGCGAGACTTGTACCATTATTATATAAATATCCAACAGCGTCAGCCATAGGGCCTAATTGCCCAGTTGTACTATTATTTACATATAATTTATTAGGGGTAACAACATCAGCCCGAGTATTAACACACCAACTATTAGAAATATTAGGAGCAGTTATATTATTACCCATTACCCACATATCTGTAAAATTAGGGTTCAAAGTGTTACTATTACCAATAATAATATTATTAGTTGTGTTTTTTCCAGCATCTGAAACACTATAATCATTTGTGTCACCGATACATATAGTTTTTTCACTCTCTCTTAAAAATGTCATATTATTAGATCCGACAATATTACAGCGGTTAGCAGTTGAATAATTCACGTAATTCGTTCCTAAAATAGTATTACTGTATGCACTTGCTTCCGAAATAGTAGAGTTATGAGGTCCTAAAATAGTTAGATTAGATCCAGGAGTTTGAGAAGGAGGACCAGCCCCAACTATATAAATCGTATTTATTGTATCTTTATAACAATCAGTCAACGAGTTTAAATCGATTGTAGGGGTTCCAGATGACCAACTATATCCACCGTTTCCGTCCGTAGTAAGAACGAACTGAGGAGCCTCCCCAAGTATTTCAAGAGGTGACATTTTTCCAGTTGTATAATCAAAACCCATTATAAATTTATTACCTGTAGATAATTGTGTTATTGTTATTGGTAAAAATATACCATCATCCGAACTAATAACAGCACCATACCCCAACGCCGTAGATCTTTGAACAGTTGCTAAACTTGTAGATGTATCAGATCCTAAATAGGTACAATATGATGAATTAACATTACCAGCACCGGCACCCAATCCACTCGAAAATCCTAAACTAGTATTATGAATACCCTGAGAAAAAGATGATAATGCACCATTACCGCACACAGTTGTATATGTGGCATTAGTAATATCCAATAATGAACTATTACCAACACATACATTCTGATTTGCTTGATAGTTCATAGTAGGAAATTGATTATTACAAACGAAAACATTATTAACGAAATCAGAAGGTACCGGAGGCTTAAAGCCTAATGCGATTGTATTTTGTGAATTGGTATTATTATAAGCATCAGATAAACTATCTAAATCACCACCTCCACCGCCTCCGCTTGCGTCTATAATTGTCTGACCTTGTCCGTCATCTGTCAATGTTATATTAGTACCTGCAACCAATTTTTTATCAACAACAATTTTTGAAAGAGTTAGATCACCTGATAAAATTGATTGTGAAGAACTCAACGGATCCATATTAAAAATATTTAAATTAGAATCACCAGAAACTAACCAATTAGTATTATTAGTAGATATAAGTCCCCGAATATTTGATATGGCTCCACTCGTAAGCGTGATAATACAATTATTACTAATACATTCATTTATTAATATTCGAGATTCTGCATTTAATAAATTAATATTTCCAATTAGATTACTATTATATAAATTGATTCCATTTGTTATTATATTGATATCTTTCATATCAGAATTATAAAATTCAATTTTTGAGAGATTTGTTAGGTCATTAATTCCCGTAAATTGCATAAAATTAATATAAATATTATTAAAAATACAATTATTTAACTCTGATGACTGTGCTGAAAAATCGAAATTAACATTTCCTAATAATGATATTGAATCTATACTAAATTTCGAAGAAAATCCCGATAACCCTACAAAGTTAATATCGCTTGTTATTTTAACATCCCCGTTTATCATACTTTTCATACTTAGATTAATTCCCGAAAATCCATCATACATGGGATAATCCCATGTGAAAGGAAGATTATATTCACCTCTATTAAATACAAACATATAAAAGCCTTTGCCTTGTCCATTTAAAAAATTAACAGCTGACTCTAATGTTCTCCAAGGTCCATTATAAGACCCATCTTCTATGGGTCCTCCTGAATTACTATCAATATAAATAATGTTATATGGATTCCATACGCTATTTTGAATATATAAATCTTGGCCACTTGTAAAAGTTGAAATGGTTCCAGTACCTATAATAGATTTCGTTAGAAAATTATTACTTGTTGAGAGTGTTGATTTTATACTTTCCCCAGATCCTCCAGGAGCTTGATTAAATTGATATGGTGTCGATGTAATTACAAGATCTTGTCCAATTGTTGAAACTGTTAAATCGCTTCCTATATTTGATTTTATTCCTTTTAATCTTGTATTATATGTCGTTGATAATCCAGATTTTAATGATTGACCAGTGATACTTACGGCATCTGTAACTGTCACTAAATTTTCTATTTGAAGGTCACCGCCTCCTACTTGATTGATTTGGTTACCTAAGCCAATTAATGTTTTTAATTTAACATCTGATAGAGTAGATGCAGTACTTATAATACTTTGACCTGTACTAGTATTATCATTTTGAACAGTATTAACACCGCTACCGATAGTAGATGAAGCGGTAATAACAACAGTATCAGCATCTCCCGACAATTCAATATTATCACCAGCAACAATATTTTTTAAATATCTGAGATCATTAGTTGATCTAGGGTTAACCATTCCAAAACCTTGCGTATATGGTGTATTAATAACAGACCTTACGATATTTGACATACTTTTATATATTAAGCATATATAAAAATATTATATTTATAAATTTAAATTAACCTCTAGACATAACTAATTTATTGTTATTTATACTAAAATTAATTTGTTGAGAATGATGGGAGAATATCAAAGCTCTAAGATTATCAACATTAGTCGAACCAAAATCTATATCAACACGACACAAAGGCGATTGAACATTATAGGGGTTATATAATGGAAGAGTGTAATATGTACCAGATTCATGAAACATTTCTAAAGACAAGTCACCACCTTGCATAAACATTTTATTATTTTGCAAGAGATTTTCATAATACATTCTAGTGGTGTAATCAGATGTTGAATTAAATTTAAGTTCTTGAACAGTTTGAGGATAATTAAGATTTTTATAATTAATTTGTATATATTTAACTTTTAATTCGTTACGACTAGCCGGATCAATAAACAAAGTAGATGGATAATAAGGATCTGACCCAAATGATTTATTTATGAATGCCAACGTTAATTTATTTGCGCTATCTTCGAGATTGACTTGTAATAATTGTTTTCCAATACCTTTTAAATCTTCAAATTGAACTTTAACCCTATTTAATTCTACTCGTTCAGAATCGCCATTATTAATATTAGTTTCAACTACATGAGCATAAACATATATCTCTTTGATATCTATTTTATAATTTGTTGTTCCTATTGCTTTTGATTGTACTGCTTCCATTTTATAACTTGGGTTTACTGTAAGACGTATTTCAAAATCGACACCATCAGAACCACAAGGTATAAAAGATTTTGTTTTAAATAAAGAGTTTGGTACACTAAATGATAGTTCATATTCTTCTAGTCTTCTAGCTCCAACAGGTGCATCGCTAGACACATCCCATTGTCTATTTTCAAAATCATAATTTGACATAATTGTGTTAGTTAATACATTTTGCATAATTGGCTCTGATGACATTTGTCTAACTGTTAACACTTCACATTGTTGTAAATTATCATTCATATCAACTAACTCATTATTCACATAAACTTCACAGTTATTAAATAGGGTATAAGGTTGCATATAAGAAGGTGCTATATTGTCACCTATTTGAAGTTGTGTCCCATCTGCGCGTGTTAAAGATAATCTCACTTGGCAATAAGTTCTTTCGGTTCCATGTAAACAATTACTAAGGTTATACTTAAATGATAAAACACCCGTAAACGATGAACCAGATACGTTATTATTTTGAGATACAACTTGTTTAAAATATTGATTACGTATAAGTTTTGAAGCCATATTTATATATATAATATAGATATAAAAAATTATGTTTTCGTTATTTTTTTTATATCTATATTATATATAATAAATGAGTGTATCTAATTCTTCAAAAGTATGGTATAATCAACTTTTAGCATCCAGAGGCGTATCTGAAGCGAATTTTAGTAACGGAAGCATGTATTTCGACGATCAAAATAGGGGAGGTATCTCACATAGTGATTATAGTGGATCTTATTGCCGTATTCGTACCACGGCTTATATTGTTGGTGCCGGTCCCGGGTTTGGTACTAGAAAATTACTTTTAGCTGATGGTGTTGCATTAAATATGAATACCCCCGCTACTTTATTTCAAGGTATTAGCTGTGATATTGGTGGTACTACTATAGAAGATGTTACAAATTTTGTCGCTGAAATTGATACTTATAGTGTTCGTACTTCTACGTCTAAAGCTTTAATGGATTCTGTTTTATCTACTACGTGTTTTTTCCAACCTGAAATCGGTGAACGTATGCAATTAACTGCTTCTGATGGTATACAAACATTTTTTAATAATGCCGGTTTAATTGTAAAAGATTCAGTTGGTGGCGATCTTCAAGCTTCTTCTCTTCCTGATCCCGAATTTATTGCTGAATACTACGAATTTATTTGGACTCCTCAATGTCTTGCGCTTAATAAATTTAGTGGTTTGGTTCCTCCTTCTATCCCTGTCAGATTTACATTTACTCCCTATAATGCTTCATCTTTAGCTATGAGAGCTTTGGAATCTGTTGGTCCCATTACTATTGGAAAACCTTTGACGACTGCCGGTGTATATTTTGGTGTTCTTGATTTCCAAATGTATATTAGAAAAGTTGATTTAGGTCATTATGATGCTGGTGAATTTTTAATCCCTTTGAATTGTATTAATGTACAACCTACCAATTTACAAAATACAACCTCTAACAATAACACATATACTATCCCAGAGACAACAAATTTAATATCTTTGGCTTATGCTGATTCTAGACGTGGTACTGATTCTCGTTATAGTGCTACTAAATATCGTGTCAATCCTGTTGTATCTCCAACAGGAACCACATCCACAGAACTTAATTTAACTAGATGGTCAATTAAATACGGTTCTGTTCAATTACCTGTTCAAAGCCCTGATCCTGTCTTTAATTCAACTGCTACATATATCACACAAGCATACGTCGAACATCTTATGTCTAATGGTTTAATGCAAAAAGAAGGAGGTGCTGAAAATATTTCTGATTGGATCGAAAGAGGTGCATTGTATTCATATGAATTTCCAGAAAATGGAACAAGATCGACAAACTGTAATGTTCAAAGTTATTTCAATGGTAATTATGCTAACACTACTGAATTATTATTTTATTCTTACACCAAATTAGTAAGAGTATCAGTCTCTAATGAACGTGTTGTTTCTGTTACAGTAAATTAAAAATAATTAAAAATAATTAAATAAATATAGTAGGATTTTTTCTCTATGTGTAATATATAGAAAAAATGAATTTTGAAAGTGTAAATTTTTGTCCAGCTTGTAAATGCAATAAATTAGAAAAGTTTTTTAAATTAAAAAAAGACGGTACACATAATAAAACTTGTATCATTTGTAATAATCGTTATAGTAAAAATAAAATAATGGTTACATCCACTTTTGTACCTGTTGAGGGTACTTGTCATAAATGTGCAAAATGTAAAAAAATGCTAGATGTATCAAATTTTAAAACAAAGAAATATATTAATGACATAAATAAAACTTGTAAGAATTGTCTCATAAAATATTGATTTCAATTTAATTGTATATAAAAGATTTTTTCTTTTATTGTATTATAATATATAATAAAAGATGAGTGTTCAAATCAGTGACATGTTAAATAAATTAGTTATCCAAAAAGATCCGGTAAATAAACTTATTAAAATAAGTTTTATGGAAGATGATAGGGCAATAGTTCTAAATAAATTTATGTGGGCCGTTATTAATTCTAATAAGGTTATTGGTGAAAATTGGGATCTAGAAAATTTGAAACCTAATTTAACAAATTATGATAATTTAACTGATATAGCTGTTTTAACTAAAATAAAAAATAGATGTTTACATGATAAATTAGATGATAAATTTATTAATCTTTTATTAGTATTATGTCATTATTCGTTTTAATCTAATATCTCATCTAATTCTTTCCTTAATTCTAATACTTCTTTGGGATCAAATTCATCCAATCCTAATTCTATCTCTCTATGTATTTGTATCTGGTTATCTAATTCAGTATAGTTATCTGCTCCTAAATCAATCTCGTAACCTTTCTCCAATAGTGGTGATATATCCGTCAAATATAATGGTACATGCATACCATCTTTCTTTAATAATGCTAATGGTTTATTTGTAATTGTATTTAATAGATATATATTTACTGTACCCATAAATTCATCATAAAAATTATATGTTATAAATCTAGGTAAGTCACTTAATTCAGGTGTTTCAGGTAAGTCTAATAATTCTATCGCTTGTGTTATTATTGTTAATTGTTCATTGGATAATCTATTAAATATATTTTTATTATGTAATACGTAATGCAACACTTTTAACATCCTTTCTTTTTGATCTCCACTTATGTAAAGACCGTTTTGTATCGCTGCATCTATCGTTATAATTGTATTTGGTATATTTAATTTTGTATGTCCAAAGTCAATTTGATATAATTTCATTTGTCTTGTATTGTCACTATTTAATTTATCTGGTAAATATACAGGTAATAATGACCTATTTTCTCGGGTGTCCTCCTTTCCGCTAATAGTATATACTTTATTTAATCCTGTAGTCGATAAAGTAGATAACAAGTCTTTATGTTCTCTTGTATTAGGTATCATCGTTTTATCTCTTATCTCTAATGGCGACACATAATAAGGAAGGTTTGATTTACGATTGTCTTTTATAACATCATTGTTTACAGTATAATTATCACGTACTTTATAAGTCATTGGGGGTTTTAGTTCCGGTATGTTATAATTCATTATATATTTAAATAAGAAAATATTTTAAATATATATTTAATTTGTCTCTTCTATTATTTCATATCCGTTAAGCCTCATTGGGGCTGGGCTATCCTTTGTTAAATCAAATAATAAAAAATCATGTTGTTTCTGTAACATTATAACTATTGCTTTAAATTGTTCTTTATCAAATCCTAATTGGGAACCTATACCCGTTAATGTTCTTAGGCTTCTTGTTTTCCATAAGGCTATTACATTCGCTATCTTTCTTAAATATATCGGTATTGAGTACCATTCTTGATAACATAATATAGGATGTACATTATAATGTGATGATACATACCCATATAACCTTTTCAAATTAATTAATTGTTGTTTATCTAATAATGAAATTTCTATATCATCTATCACAACTAATGTCTTCTTTCTATCTGTTATTTCTTCCCATTCATCTTGAGCAGGTATCTCTTTCAAAAATAACGCACTCTCTACAATACTGTAATCTTTACTATTATCATCTGGATGGATTATTACAACTTTCTCATAATTTCCCTCCCTTATAATATTCAACACTAAGTTAGTTTTTCCCCCGTTTGGTATACTTATGAATAATGCTCTCATCTGAGGAATATCTAATAAATCCCTTCCTTTTGTCCATTTATCAGCTTTTAAATGCTCCTTGTCTAAGTTTTTATAAACAATAATCTTTTTTGACATATATATTATAACCATATAAAAATTTTATCTGTCTTTTTTATATATAGTTGTCATGACATCCATAGAACCTGATTTTATCGTTAACCCTAAAACACAAAGAATTGTCAAAAAAAGTGAAACAAGTAGAACATACAAAAAACTTTTAAAAGATAAAGTTATAGAAGGTACACCAATAGAACCCAAAAGAAAGCCTAGAAAAGTTTATAAATATACTATAAAAAAAGATGATATAAAAAAAGATGATATAAAAGAACCTATACTTATTGAAAAAGAATCTATTGAATCTAAACCAAAAATTAAAGTAGACGCAATTAAAGAAGAAGAAGAAGAAGATTATGATAGTGATATTAGTGATTTAATAGACGAACAAGAAATTTTAACTGTTTTAAGTGAATTTATGATTAAGAGAAAAAAAAAATAATATATTATCTTGTATTATAATATAATAATGTTAATAGAACGTGAACAAGTTTTCTCTTTCATTAGTGATGGTCCAAACGTATTTAATAAAAGCGCCGATGGAAGTAGCTTTTATATTTCTTATTCAAATGATCCTATAACAATCGATAAAGATAGTATAAAAGCTACTTGTGAAGTAATGTACGCATCTATATGGAACACTTTTTATAATGTAACTTCTTTAAATAATCAATTAAGTTTCAAGGGATCAAATTACTCATATTATCAACCTTCACATTATAATTTAGAGTTATTAAATCAGGAAACAACTAGAATAAATGTAAGTTATGGCGTTGGTTATGATATTATATTTTCATTTGATGGAGTACGACAAAGAATACAAGTAATAAGTGCATCAGGTGGAATATTAGATTTTAATGTTTCTAATTCAATAGCTACGTTATTAGGATGGATCGGTAATGAAACACTTACTTTACTCCCTGGTATTCCTCAATACGCTCCAAATACTTCAGATTTTAGAACTTATCAAGATATTTACGTACATTGTGATATAGTTAATAACGGTGCTAATATAAATGCTCAATATAATTCACTGATAGATGTAATTCCTAATTTTGTAGGACCGTTATTTAATATAAATTATGATCCTAATCAAGTAACTGTAACAGATTGTTTATATTTAAAAGATAGCCCAAAAAGTATTATTCGTATATGGATAACTGATAAAGATAATAAACCTTTAATAACTAATATACCTTGGGAAGTAACAATTAAGTTACGATCTACACGTGTTTTACTTATAACCGACAAAAATGGAAGGTTAATAAATTAAGTTATATATTATTTTTCTAGAACTAATATATAATATGGTACTATCGCAAAAAGGTAAAGATTATGAAAATCGTATTTTAAATTCACATAATTCGCAAATTGGTAGAGGTATAGCAGAAAATTTGAATAATATCGCTTCTGTTATTGGTGGAGTTAAATTAGTTGCTAAATTAGGAAATGAACTTTATAAAAGCCAAAAAGCAAAAGATATTATTAATTTTATGCCTAGTAATTCACCAAATGCACGACCACAATTACAAGGAGAGAGACATATGTTATTAAAAGTAAATGACTCTATAAATCCACTAAAAAATTATAGTTTTGGGAATTATATCGGGCCTAATACACAATTGATGAATCGTCTGGATAAAAATGACCCTCCTGTTACTCGTGTTGATGGTCATGCCACCATACATGATATAGATTATAAATTATCAAAAGGAGATAAAGCATTAATACGTAAAGCAGATGAAAGATTTATTAAAAAGGTAGAGGAAACCGCCAATAAAAAATTAGATTATCCTGTTAATACATTTATGGCTAGTAATGCTATGAAAGCAAAAACATTAGGTGAAGATTATGGAATTTTTGAACGCGACACATTTACATCATACGGAAAAGATTTAAGTCAAAAAGATAAACAAATTTTATTAAAACATAGAAATGAATTAGAACAAAAAGGCTATGGTTTAGATGAAAATGAAAAAGTTGAAGCAGTCGAAGAAGTTAAATCGGAGTTAATAGATGATGTAAAACAACTTAAAAAAATAGCAGATAAACAATTAAAAAGCATAAAAATACGATCACCTGACCTTTTAGAAATTATTAAAGAACAATTAAGTGAACAAGACGAATTTAATAAACATTTATCACTCTTGACAACACAACAAAGCAAAATTATTAAAAAAAAAATATCTTCATTGAATCATAATTATAATAGGATAAAGGACGTTGTAAAACCTGTTATGATAGGAGATAGTGAATTTAATAATAAAGATAATGAGAAAAAATTTGATGATGAATTATTAAAGGCTATTATTAAAACATATGCACGAGCTGAATCAGTTACGGACAAAGATATTAATAAAGCTGGTGATGTAAATATAACAACTAATACACCAAATAAACCAAAAACAGATGATTTAGGTTTATTTAACGCTAAATTAAAGGATAGATCTAAATTAAATGATAAATTTAAAGAAGGTAATTCAGATGATAAACCTAATTCAGATGATAAACCTATATCAGATGATAAACCTATATCAGATGATAAACCTATATCAGATGATAAACCTAAAAAATATGATATTATTGATCAAATAGAAAAAGCAACAGATTTATTAAAATATGCATCAAATAAAACAAATGAAGAAGGATCAAATAAATCATTTAGCGGTTATGGAAAAAATCAAAAAGGCTATGGATTCTGGGCAGATCTGTGGGATGGGATGAGATTAACAGCCCAATATTTAGGACCCGTTCTATCGACGACAGCTTTATTAACAGGTCAACCGGTATTAGGCCGTATAGCATTAGCAGGAACTAATTTATTAAATGATGAAATCGACCCAATATTAACAATGGATGATATAAAAAAGGGTAATTTCTTAGGATCGCTAAGAAAAAGAATTAGTCGAAGAAATTACGCAGAACAATACGAGGAAAGACGATTAAAAGGTGATGCTATAAATAAAATACAAGACGTTACAGATACTTTAAATAGATCTTTAGGGAAACCTGTAGAAAAACGCAAAAGATTAGAAGGTAAAGAACGATTAAAAAGAATAGCTGATAAATTTATGTCTGGTCAAGGTTTTGTAAAAGTTGGTACAAATTACATAAAATATTAATTTTTTTATAAAGATATTATAATATGAAACGTATTATAAAATCGTATTTAATAAAGAAAATACCACCATATTTATTATATTACATACTACCTAGGCATTTATATCTAATATATCAGATATATTATGTTTTGATGGTATTAAAACGGATTAATCGATAAAATATTTACGTAAGATAATTGATCTTAGTTTTAATTGTTGTTTATATTCAATAGATTCTTTTTCATTTTGCTTAGATTTAGCTATATTATCTTTTAATATATCTATCTTTTCTTTAATATAAGTAGGTTTTACATATTTTTCAGAGTATTTGGTATTTCTCTTATTACAATCAAAACAATTTCTATAATTATCCTTAACTAATTTACTGTTACACGTATCACAAAGATGCATCTATATACAATAAGCATATAAAATAAATTTTCGAAAAAAACCAATAAATAAATACAAAAATCA
>Ga0208088_1000056_pt1 | contig 18384 bp, 20 predicted proteins | sample LakMenEpi02Apr12_FD_150661 | JGI IMG/M metagenome (GOLD analysis project Ga0208088, IMG submission 150661) | Freshwater microbial communities from Lake Mendota, WI - 02APR2012 deep hole epilimnion (SPAdes) | ecosystem: Environmental > Aquatic > Freshwater > Lake > Epilimnion/Euphotic zone ...
TTCGGCGTTAATAAAATGTTAATACTATAAAAACTATTATTGGCACTCCAATAACTATTGTATAAACATAACTTGCATAATTGGCAAACATTATGAAAACGTTATAACTCGGATCAGTTGTTTCATACTGATGGCGGTTTAAATGGGTTTGAACATTATTATAAAAATTGCAATATTTATCTTCTTCTTCGTGATACTGCATATGCAAAACGTCAAAATCTGCAATTGCAATTGCGTTTGCGTTTGCAATTGCGTTTATATCTTCATGCATCAATAACTGATTTTCTAAATCTGCATTTAACTCGAATGCATTGTTATGAGTTGCCATTACATACCACATATTATAATAACTAATTTTTCAATTAGACTAATTTTTCAATTTGACTAATTTCATTATCGAGTTAAACTATTTTTTCTAAAAAAATCAATAATATACCAAAAGCGCAAATGTCTAAATGGATCTAATGTATTCGGATCATCAGGCGATATATCAGTAAAATCGAATCCGCCTTTTTGCGCAAAAAGGCGTTCATTGGGCATAAGTATAACTTCGCGCATTTTATTCCTCTTTGGAAGCATTACATTATTATTATGCCAACCTTTCATATAATAATAATTATAATAATTATTATTCTAAATTAAGTAGCATATCGTTAATATTTATGTTTTCATCCTTAATAAAGGACATTTTTAATTCTAACTGCTTTTTTCTCTGATATATTTTATTAATAATTACCTTTGCGCCATGTTCAAAAATACTGCGCGTTTCATCAATTAACTCTTTACTCAAGTCATCATTACATAGCCATTCTAAATTGCTTAGTATTGCCGAATTAATATCAATTATCTCTGCATCAATAATCTCTGTAATATCTTCATTTTGCATTAATTCCGGGTCGTTTATTGCCCTTTGCAAATCATTCAAATATTTTTCATATGCAAATTTACTTGACAGCGCCTCGCGCTTTAATACGTCATCTATCTTATGTGCTTGGCTATCATCAATCATTCTTTTTATTTCAGCATCAGATAATTTTATCGAATCAATCATTGCAACTTCTGCCGTGCATCCGGATTCTTGTTCTATTGCTTTTACTGAAAGAATGCCATTTGCATCTACATTAAACGATACCTCAATCTTTGGAACCCCGCGCGCCTGTTTCGGGATTCCTGATAGTCTAAAATCGGCAATTTTGTGGTTATTAATAGTAAAATCACGTTCGCCTTCAAATATTTTAATATCTACGTATGATTGCCTATCTGCCGAAGTAGAATACATTTTAGTGCGCGAAACAGGGATTTGTGTATTTCGTTCAATTACTTTTGAGAAAATGCCCCCTTGTGATTCTACACCAAGCGACAAAGGAACAACATCAAGGAGCAACAACTCGTTTGTTTTCCCCGATTCGTCATTTCCGGATAATATCGCCGCTTGAATTCCTGCACCAAGGGCAACAGCCTCATCTGGATGAACACTCATGTTCAATTTTTTGCCCGCAAACTCTTTTTGCAACATTTGTCTAATATAGGGAATTCTTGTTGAGCCACCTACAAGAATTATTTCATTAATGCAACAGTTATGTGCATCGAGTATAGCGGCGCGAACAGGTGCCATACATTTTTCGAATAACGGTGCACATAACTCTTCGAACTTGCTTCTTGATAACATTTTAGAATATTCAAAGGAATTAATTTCGAAATCTATTAATGTTTCAGATGAGGTAGACAAAGAACATTTCGCCATCTCAGCGAGGTTCTTAATCTTTCGTTTATTCTTATCTGATAATTCCGATTTCAATTCCGATTTCAATCTTATGTGTAAATCAGCAATAATATGTTTAACAATTTCATTATCAAAATCCTCGCCTCCCAAATGTGGGTCGCCGTTTGTTGCAAGAACTTCAAAAATCCCTGATTCGGTTATAGAAAGAATGCTTACATCAAATGTCCCTCCCCCTAAATCAAAAACTAACACTTTTTGCGCGTTGCTTTTTGCGAGGCCAAGGCCATAACATAGACATGCGGCAGTTGGCTCATTAACAATGCGCACACATTCCATTCCTGAAAGAATACATGCCTGTTTTGTGGCATTTCTTTGAGAATTATTAAAATATGCCGGAACAGTAATAACCGCCTTGTTAATTGGCACTCCTAATTTTTCTTCGGCGCATTCTTTTAAATAGGTTAATAAATATGCAGATATTTGTTCAGGGCGCATTACATGTTGTTCGTTTTTATAATTAACACTAATTGTGGCCATACCGTTTATGTCTTGAATTATGGTATAAGGAAAATCGTTAATGTCTTCTTGTAATTGTTCATCCGCAAAGCGTTTTCCTATAACCCTTTTAACAGAAAACAATGTGTTCTTTTGGTTTACATTGGCATTTAATCGCGCCCTTTCACCAATTAATACCTCTTTATTGGTAAAACTAATCCAACTTGGCGTAGTATTTTTCCCGTCTTTATTCGGAATAATCTCGCAATGGTCTTTATTCCAATAACTAACGGCCGAAAAAGTAGTCCCTAAATCGATACCAATTATAATTTCAGAATTCATAATATGAATATTTATATATATTGTTCCTAATTTATTATAATAAATTAAATTATATGGCAGATATTCGTTCAGTATATGGAAACTCTTTTCAAGAAGAATCTATAAAACAACATTCTGGCAATTTAGTCAAACTGTTTAGCACAAATCTGGCAAATAAAGAGTTCAAATTTAATATATCTTCGTGTGATTTATGGCATAACAACAGTTTATCAACAGATATTGTTATGCAATTAATCTCGTCCGTCCAAGCAAAGAACCAATCAATGCGCCTGACGCATGTAGCAAAACAGTCTTCATATATTAATATGTTTCCTTACATATTGAAAACACCCGCTGAGTATTTTATACTGACAGATTTAAAAGAGCGCAAATTTTATTCTATTTATATAACTCCTGAAAAGATAGATGTATTATGATAGTATTACTTATTTCAATGTTCATGTTCGTGTTCATGCTCATGCTTTGCGCGCTGCCCGTGAAATTGCGTCGAGCCCGGTTATACTCTGTGGTGGCATAATGTAGCATGGCGGATTTAGGTTTAGACTTTCATCAAATTGCGCCTCCCATTCTTGTTTTACTTGACCGGGATTATGCCTTGATTTGGCATCAATAGAAAAAGGTTTCATCCATTGGTTATAAACATCGGTATTCTCTACGTTTTGCACCGAGACCATATCACTTAAAAAATCAATTAAAAAATTGTGATGGTTGGAAAGCGCTTCCAACTGTCCGGGGCGCAAATTTGCGCGATTTGACATAATAACTTGCATGTTAATAAGTAAATTAGATTTTAAACCGGCAATAACTTTGCTGTCTAAGTTTTGATACCCTTGTATTTGCTGTGCATTATTCCATGACATTATATTATAATAAAATATATTATATATAATGAAATAATGGAATTATATAATGCAACAATATCATTTGCGTATTCTTGATAAAACCAACATTTATCCGCAAAGCGATATCCGACACGCGGGAGATAGCGGAATAGATTTATACTTCCCTGAAGATGTAATTGTTCCTGGCAACAATACCTGTTATATTAATTTGCAAATTTCATGCGAAATGACAAAAAACGGCACTGAACTTTCAAGTTATTATTTATATCCGCGCTCTTCTATATCAAAAACCCCGCTAATTCTTGCAAATTCTGTAGGAATTATTGATGCAGGATATCGCGGAGATATTATTGCCGCGGTCAGAAATTTGCATAGCGAAGATTATAAAATTTCTAAGGGCGACCGATTGTTTCAAATATGCGCCCCTGATTTATCAAAGATAAATTATTCTATTGTTTCGTCATTGTCTGAATCTGATAGAGGCGCCGGCGGGTTTGGTAGCACGGGAAAATAATAATTGCAATTGGTATAATATGCATTTAATACATAACAATCTGGTTAAAATGGTTAAAATAGGAAACGTAGAACATTTACTTCATGACGCTTTGTTAAACCAATTAATTATAACATCAGATGGCCATGTAATTTCCGCATTTTGGTCAAACGATATTAACAAAATTCGGAAAGCAACAAGTCGAGATATATCTATATTTATTATCAATAGATCAATAAATAAATATATATTTTATGGTAAAGAAATAATATATTCATACCTATGTGCAATTGCGCGAGGCGATACATTAATCCAATTTGATGCGGGCGAATCCGGTGCAGAGGTATACCATGAACTTAATAACAAACCATATGAGATTTACGTCATGCCTATGCCAATGCCAATGCATGATGTAGAAGATTCGTGGTCTAAGTTAAGTTTTATACAATTATACAAATTTCCTGAATGGACCGGTTCAGATTCATCTAATCATGAGTTTTATGCTATTGTCCATTATAATTATTGCTTAAAAAACAATTTTATAAAAGAAATAGAAAAACTAATATTCAAAGGCGTTTCATGTTATATTTCCGCTGATAAAAAATGCATTTTTATAAATAGATATAATAACAATATAGAAACAGTTAAAATCCTTGCATGTAATGAAACTAACATTATGCCTGGATTTACAAATAAATTTATCAAAGGATTGCGGAGGTATGTTATTAATGCAGATAACGCATATTTACCAAGTATTAAAAATTTGAGTTATCCAGGACAGGTTATACTAACAAGAGGCGATGCTGATATTTACATTATGCATGAATACTTACATATTAATTTTTTAAAAGTTATTTATACAAATAATTATTCCGAAATTAGAATATATGAGTTTAAAGAATATCAACCTAACATTGTATCAAGAATGATGACTGAGGTTTTAATGGACGAATTGATAGAAACAGATAGGACAATAATTATAAACACAAATTACACTCGCATTTGCACATTGCCAATTGTTTTTATACAAAAACAAAAACAAAGATAATAATTAAATTTTCATTGTTGCTTTAATAGCGGGATGACATACGTAATTATGCAATTGTAAATCAGCAAATTGCAACTGTTCCAAATCATGCACATCATGCATTTCTTTATTTACTGACAATTGGCAATATGGATAAGGCATTCGGGCACAAGCGATATTACATGCATCAATATGTTCAGAATAAATATGCGCATCTCCAAACGATAATGTAAGCATTCTTGGATGATATCCTGTTAATTTTCCAATTAAAACCATAAATAGAGCAGTGCTTGCAATATTAAAAGGCACTCCTAAAAACATATCGGCACTTCTTTGCGTCATTTTGCAATCAAGGTATTCGTTTTCTATGCTAAATTGCAACGGAAGCGAATGGCATGGTGGCAAAACCGATTCAGTAATTTTTGAAGGATCAAACGTAGTAAGTAGCAATCTGCGCGAACATTCAGTTAAATTATTGTTAATCATATCAATTAAATTCGCCAATTGGTCAAAGCCTTCACCATCATAACATGCGTCTTTTCCGTTATACTTTGCCGAAAAATGGCGCCAGTTCCAACCATACATCGGCCCCATATCTCCAGGGGCATAATTTAACCCCCGCGCCTTATGAAACTCGGCACTTGTGTTTCCGTCCCATATATGAATGCCTTTTTCAGATAAATATGACGCATCAGTCCATCCATTTATGAACATAATTAATTCTTCAACAATTCCGCGCCAAAACATTTTTTTTGTTGTTATCAATGGAAACCCTTCAAGCAAATTAAATCGCAAATCAGGCGGTGCAAAAATAGATAGTGTCGAACCATTGCGTGTGTCTTTTTTGGTTCCTTCATTAATTATTTTGCGCAATAGCGCTAAATATCTTATTTCTGATAGGTTATACCGATTGTTAATTTTGCATTCACAATTTATAATATGATCAATTGTCATCTCGTTGTTGCATAAGATATTATATTTATAATTATGATAATTTATTATAGGCATAAACAAGTCGCAACCATAATCATGGTTTAATTTTGTTAGATAAATAGATTGTAAATTATCTATATCAGACATTGCTTCTTGATAAAGTCGCAATCCACCTATAACAAAAATAGGTTTATTATACTCCTTTGCTAAATTATACGCACTTATATAATCTATACAAATAATTACATCAGGAATAAACGACCGCGTAATTACAACATTAATCCTATCAGGAAGGGGTTTTCCTATTGAAAAATAAGTTTTACGCCCCATTATTACAACAGATCCTTTTGTAATATTGGCAAAATGGCGCATATCTTCCTTTGATGTCCATGGGATTTTATCATCTTTACTAAACCCCCAGTTTTTATCTGTCGCAATTATGATATTCATTATACATAATTATTGCGTTATTATTAATTAAGATAATTCCTTTTTTAGATACCAAGACACATGGTCGTCTGATATTACATAATAAATGGAATAATTATATAAAGCGAAAAATGATTTTAATTGATCAATTACGCACTCAACCCCATTTCCGCGTAAATGTGCGAGCCCATTCCAAAAACCAATAAACCCTTTTGGTTTTTGTGGTCCTAATCTCATTAGAACATCTATCGGAAAATTATAAAAATATGAATTAGAAGATGTCAAAGATTTAATATGTCTATGTTGATAAAAAGGTAGTTCAATGGCGAAATTTATTAATAAATCTTTGGGTGGTATAAAAGAATAATCAATAAAATATGGCAAAATATAAGAATAAAAGTATTCTTCGCCAAAGATTGTTTGCAATATGTATTCTGTAAGACCGTTAGATAATTGTTGATATTTGTCCATTTTTGCTTCAAAATCTTCAATAGTAGTTGAAGTTTTTATTTGTTGGGATAGTATAACTAAATCTTGATAGTTTGGGCTTTCTGCTTCTGGTTGTGGTTCTGGTTGTGCTTGTCCTTGTCCTTGCATCATCATCATTATATTATATTATATTTATGAATAGTATTTAAATATACTAATTCTTCAAAACTGATTTTTATAATGTTTAAGGTAAAATATACTATATAATAGTATTAAAAAAATAAGCATGGATCCATTTATGCCAAAGCATAGTGGAACTGCATTTCGACCGTTTAGGAGTAGTCGTGCGGGCGCTGGTTCTGGCACTGGCACTGGCACTGGCGCTGGTTCTGGTTCTGGTTCTGATGCATGCGTTGTTGCTGGTTCCAGTGATGATATAATTGCCCAAATCATGGAAACCATGACAGTGCCGTTTGCCGAGCATATTCTCAGTCAAGCACCGATTCCATCGGAGGAATTGTTGCACAATTTGCTAATATTGCATGATCAACGCGTGCACAAAGTGCTTAGAGACGCGTTTAGAAATAAATATTTTCCGCCTGAAGCACGCAAACTGTTTTTCCGCGCGATGCAACTCATTCGATCAATTCCGCCTGGGACTTTTCTCATTTCGGTCAGAGGTCCGAAAGAGTTGCACGAAACGCGCGATTACTTGCAGACGCTGGTCATGGCGGTCTGCTTATGCTTGCAAAATGGCCTCATGACAGAGGCGATGCGTGAGTGCATTGTCAAAGATAATATCGCTTGTCTCGGCAACAAATTTCATTCGCGCGAATTTACGGCGGACATATTTCATGTATTGGGCCTTTTTGGGTGCAAACTCATTGTTGCACCCCGCGACCATGTATTGGACGATAAGATTGCTGATTATGTCGTGGCTGAGCAACCGACTAAGGGAATTGGTTCCGGAGTCCGTGATATGAGGTGCGTGTTTATAATGGCATAATGCCGGCGGTTTGGGTTATATCTTATATTATAATAATACTAATTAAAGCGATTTTCGCTTTGTTTAAATTCCAAAGTATAATATTTCAAATCCACAAGATGAGATTTGAAATAATTATAATAACATAATAAATGAACATCAATTGGTTTAATATTTAATTTTTATTTACCTAATTTTGTTTTACCCATTTGACCCGTTTTAAATAATCCTTTTAAATATGCTAAATTACCACTATTATTCAAGACATATCCATAACCAGAACCAGATCCAGATCCAGAACCAGATCCAGATCCAGAACCAGATCCAGAACCAGAGCCCGAGCCGGATCTAGAGCCAGATCCATTCATAAACACAGAACCATATTTAGAAGGGCTATTTTGCGATGCTTTTCCAGACATTTTATAATTATGTAGTATCGTTATAATACTATTTATTAATAGTCCTAATAATAGGTTTCATTAAAATCAATTTATAAAGTTGATGCACTATCATTCTGAGTAATTGACCCATCAGAATAATTTTTTTGTTCAGTGCAATCATCACTGCGTTCAGGGTGTGGCATTGCTCCCGCAAATTGGAACATCATATGACCTAATGCTATTAGTATAATCAGTATCCAAGAACTATTTTTTACTTTGGATTTAGTTTTGTCATTGCGAATAGTTGATGCTGCAAATATCGGAACTGAATTTATTCCGCAAATTAAAATTATTTCTATAACAAAAAAGAACCATACCAATCTTTTTCGGGTTATGTCTGTCATATTCAATCTACACATAACAGTAATGTCGGGCGGATTTAATCTAAAGCCACATATTGCGGATTTAATTAATTTGGCACTTATTAAAACAAATACAATGAGTAATATTACGATTATAATATAAATTAACGAAACCAAAAAAGGATCTTCATTGGAGGCATCTTCTTCTTCAGAAGCAATGTTTACAGGTTCGCCGGTTTCAACTGCAAGGTCATAATATATGCTATTTCCTTTTTGTGTTTCAGATTTATCTAAAAATCTATTCAATCCTGATGATTCTTGTGCGATATAAATCATAAACAATAACATAAAAACGCCAAACATATATCCTAATAACGACCATCCCATTTTTGCCCTTCTAAAAAAATATATAGCCCATAATGAAATTACACCGCAAACACCGGCTAATAATGCCAAAGCATACGCGCGACCACGTGAATCTTTTGTATAATCAAACATGGTCTTATTGGGCATTGATGGAACGCCAGGCATTGTTTGAGCGCCCGGTGTTTCTGTCTTTTTTTTGTCTGCGAATTTAATAGGATAAACAATGCTTACCAAAAACAGAAACCCAAAAATAACAATTGTTGGAATGCCTAAACTTTTCATAAAATCTGCACGAATTTCTTTGCGTTCTTTGTTATCTGCATCAAATCGCGCCTCTTTATATGTTTCATTTAGTTTATACTGTTCTCGAGAATCTTTTACAATGCCTTTTTGCGTTAATATTACTGCATCTGATACATTAAAATTGCATTCTGAAACAAAGGTTTTTGTTGAGTTAAGTATTTCTTTAATTTTTTTAACAGTTTCATTTAACTTTTCCTTTGATGCTTGCAAAGTATTACCTAAAATTGTCGGCTTTTGTGTGCCGTCTGCATCTTGCGAATTTGCGCTTCCTTTTTGCGAATTTGCGCTTTCATTTGTTGATTTCATTTCTTGTTGCGATTTTGGTTGAATAATTGCGCCATCATCAGTCATTTCTATTATAACAATAATAAATAATTTTATTTATTATTAAAAACTACAATACATTATATTATATAATAATATGTCGTCTCAGGAATACCTAAACAAATTACTATCAGGATTGCCATTATTTCCAGACTCAAACAATTGTGTTATTTTATATCTAAAATCAAAGCCCGAAGAGTTGCACAACATTAAATACATATATTTTACATATATCGGGTCTAATTATTTATTGTCATTATGTCATGGCGCGAATAATGAGTTTATTTTGGTTATAATTAAAAACAATGAGTGCAAGGTATACCTAAACATTGATGTGCGCCTTGTGCTTCAAAATTTAACTAAATCTGAAAGGAAGAACATATTAGGACTAAGCAAGAAAAATATACTGAAAAATAGTTTAGAGTCATTTCACGCATTGCAATATTTAAACGACGACATTACGATCATTATTACTAAACTTAACTCATTGAAAAGCATCTTTGACATTTCCGGGCTTCTTTTTATATCTGATGAGATTATTGACAGTTTAAACCCCAATGAAAACATATATGTATTAATACTAAATAACAATACAAAAATAAGAAACATATCAAAATTAGTTTCATTATTCCCTAATATCCGCGAAATATATTTGAACAATATGAAACATTTACATGACGAAAATATTTATGACATACCACCTTGTGATGTTGTTTCTATTTCGAATTGTTCAATTACTCTTCGGGTGTTGCTTCACTTAACCAAAGTAAAACATATTATTTTAAATTGTATTAATCTTGAGTGCCAAACTAATATGTATTCTACCGTAATATTAAAAGACGAATGGGACAATACATGGAACAATAATATAATTTGCACCAAGATTGCGATTATTAGTAATAATCTTACGTTTGATTGCATTAAATGTATTGTTGAAAACACGCCAAATTTAATAGAGTTTAGGCTCCTTGATGTAATTATAACCAAAATGCGCGAAACTGTTAAATCAGGCTACGAAAAAGAAATAATTGAGTTTGTTTCTGAAAAAAATAAATTAAGACTAAACCGCGATCTGAAATGGAAATCTTTGCTTATAAATAATTGCACTATGATTGCATGATGATTGCGCAATGAATCCTCGTAAATATGTATTATTATATTTAAAAATAAAAAAATCAATAAAATTATTATAGACAATGATTTATTGTATTGAAACATTCGACCCCGATAAAATAAATGAGATGATTAAAACAGAAAACAATAAAATTAAGAACAATATTAATATTATTGGTGCGGGTATAATCTGCATCAACATAAATAATATTTCTGGTAGGCATAAACTGTTTCTTATGCAAAATAACAAAAAATGGGGTTTTCCAAAAGGACATATTAATGCAAACGAGAGTTATACCGATTGCGCAAAACGCGAATTTTATGAAGAAACTGGTGTTGAGATTGATGCCAATTTTAAATATTTTTTTATAAGCAACAAGATTGTTTACTTCGTGGTTTATACAAACCAATTTTGTTATGATATTAACAACGTCATAACAAAGCATGAAGTATCAAGGCTATCGTGGATGGACATAAAGGACATCAACAATAAGAAAATATATGATTATTCTGATACAAACATAGGCATTAAACACTTCTGTCAAATTTTTTATAAGTATAAAAAATTCAATACTTTCTATATGAATAATTATAGGAACAATTATACCAATAACAAAAATTTTATTATTAATAATAAATCATTCTGGCGATAAAAAACTAATTTTTATATTTAGAAACAATTTAATATAATATTAAATTATTTTAAATATTTATATTATAATATAATGTCTCACGCCGCTTATTCATCACTCTTTGACGAAATTCTCTTAAATGGGAAAATACTTGATTCAGCAACGCCACCGGGCGTGCTTTCTTCTTTTACTTCTATTTATTCGAGCCTTACCGGAATTACCGGAAGTATTGCAAACTTACAAACACAAATCGATACCGACAATACAGACAACCTTGCGTTGCATGCGGGATTAACTGGATTGCAATCTTCATTAGATACTACTAATTCCAATTTATCAACGTTATCTGGTTCATTAGATACTACTAATTCCAATTTAACGACGTTATCCGGTTCATTAGATACTACTAAATCCGATGTTTCTGGATTGCAATCTTCATTAGATACTACTAATTCCAATTTAACGACGTTATCCGGTTCATTAGATACTACTAATTCCAATTTAACGACGTTGTCTGGTTCATTAGATACCACTAATTCCAATTTAACGACGTTATCCGGTTCATTAGATACTACTAAATCCGATGTGTCGGATTTGCAAACTGCCAATCAGACACAAGATTCGAGTATTAACACTATTAATTCAAGTTTGGAAAGTATAACTAATAATGTAGCAAGTTTAGAAAGTATAACAACACAAACAACAGGAATAGTTCAACAACATTCTACAGATATTATTGCATTACAAGCATACGACTGGTCAGCACATAATGCAACACAAAATGTTTCACTTGATGGTCGCGATTTATTAGGGGTCAATAATATTACATGTTCCACTTTGAATTATACCACATTAAACCCCGCAATTCCGGTTCCTGTTGCATTTGCAAACACTTATTATGTAGATAAAGCAGGTTCTGATAGTAGCAACGGCTCAGCCGAATTTCCTTTTTTAACAATTCAAAAAGCAATTGATGTATGCGAAAGCACATGGAATGGAACAGCACGAGAAATTCGCGTCAATTTCGGATCATATTCGCAACAACTTCTTATCAAAAAAGCCCGTATTCAGTTAACCGCCGTTGGATCAAGATATGCCAATACCGCATGTTCTATTACTGGAAACATTCTTGTGCAGGTTTCAGGCTCAGTCGATATGTTCAACTCGCAAATCGCCATCGTTGGGTTTCAAATAGTAGGGCGCGTTCTTGATACATCGACAAGTGTTCATACATTGGTATTAATGAATTGTTATCTTTATGCAAACGAAAATGCAGTTTCACAAACAAGCAGTGCAGATAATCGCACATATATGGAAAATTGCACAGTGCAAGCAGGAAACACATCTGGAACACAGGCTTTACTTAATTTTACATCAGGGGGTGTGTCTCTAATTTCGATTAGTATTACCCAAAAAAGCACACAATCGTGTATAATATTGTCTGGAACGGCATATTTCAATAATTGCGTATTATCGACTTTTACAAATGACAATTCAGGTGCAACATTATTGCCATTGATGCAGATTACTACAAGTTCGGTCGCTTCTCAAGTTGTCGCGAACTGCGGATTTATTTATTCAAGTTCTACAGCAAAGGGGCACACCGCAACACAGTGCAACAACGTAGGTATATATATGAATTGGGGTGCGGGATCCACTGCAGGAGGTCTTATTCCTCTGACATTACTTTCGAATACCTTTTTGTTGACTGGAACAGTAGAGGGAAACCTTATTGTAGATGCACTAAACAATTATTATTTGTTCCATGCAAATTGTTATACAGGCCATAGCAACATTTCTGGACAAGCGCATCTTATGTGCGGAACATTTAATGTAAACAAATTTCCGTTGTGCCCCGCTTCTTAATTTATTTCGATATAAGGAATAAAAGGCACAGTTGCTTCCATTAGGCCTTTAATAGTAATTCCGTTAAGAATAATAATATGATCAGTTATAAACTCTGCGGAATAATTTAAAGTAAGTATATTAGATTCATTTGGGGTATAACAAAGCAAATCAAATAAATGTTTTAGGGTATAACTTATTATACCAAGTTTAGGATTAATTGAAAACCATATTTTATTACTTATTTCTGAAGTGTCATTAGTAGATAACCAAAGATATAGTTTAATCCAATCAGGCGATTGTCCGACATAGGATACTTCAATCTTTATTTCTAAGTTTGTTATACTTAATATAAATTTATTGAATTTATATGAATGATAATTAAACGTCATAAATGCACCCGTGCAATTATTAACGCTTATTTCTTGATTCATTATTTTGGATATTTGTATATCCTTATCGTATACCTCAAGTCTCGGTTTATTATAATAAGTATCATATATACGACCGTAAATAAGCCCATCATTTTCAATTATTTGTAATCCTTCGCGACTCGTTAAAGAAATGTCCGGAAATGACAATATATTTATGTCAGAAAGCCTATTATTTTTGAAACTAATGCTATCTGAATTGCTTGATATATTTGTGCAATTGGCTATTGTATTTCCGGACATGGAAATTCCATTTGATAATGATAGCCCATTGGTTATAATAACATTATTGTCGAGTATAATATTCTTATTGGAATCACCGCAAGAAATAGTTATATCTTCTGGTGGGTTTGTTATAATACGTTTTGTGTTTACCTGTGATGCAAAAATGCCTGTATCAAAAGTAATCAAAGAGTTAAAATTCTTTTTTGCTACTATTACATCCGGTTCAGCGAGTTTTACGTATAAAGCATCATTAATTTTTTTAATAGTAAAAGAATAAACAATACATAAATCCCCTGGTTTATTTTGTGATAATAAAATACCGGGGGTTAAATTAATTTCATAACTAAAATTTATGTTAGTCTCATAAATACCGCGAGAATTAATGTATAATCGTTCAGATTCTTTTTGGTTATAGCCGGTATAAATAAACGGATTGCCAACAACAGCCTCTGCGTCAACCGTAATTTTATAGTTGTCGTTTGCTGAAAACACAAAAGGAATCCCTAATATGACACCCGGGGTTATTGAATTATCAGAACTTACTATTTTTAAACAATAAGCAATGTTGTCATAAATTGTATACGCATTTCTATATGGTCTAAAATTATATTCTGACTGAATACTGCCAGAAAAATTTATATCAACCATTATAAAATACCTTCAATAAAATAAATGTGATATTATATGGGGCTAATCTAAAATGAAAATATTATAATATAATATATCCAATTCCTAATAATGAACATTGACGTAATTAATAGTGCAACAATTAAAGAGTTAGACGAATTAATTAAAACGGCAGAGTATAACTACATTTACGAAGAAAAGCAGATTTATACCGATACCGAATACGACTACATGCTCGAGAGGTATTCCTATTTAACCGGAACAAACCGCGTTTCGAATGCAAGTATATCCAAAGATTGCACTATGGCAAAATTGCCGGCATGGATGCCTTCTCTTAGTAAAGCATTGCATGGAAGCAATGCACTTGAATTATGGGCAAAAAAAGTGCCATGCGATAATTACATGGTTTCAATGAAGTTAGATGGATGTTCGGCTTTATACTCGGGTGCGGAAAATAAGTTATACTCGCGCGGGACGTATTCTGAAGGGCAAGATATTACCATGATGTTGCCTTTTTTAAATTTGCCCCGCGTTGCCTTCATGGTTCGAGGCGAACTCATTGTTCAAGATTCTATTTTTAAAGAAAAATATTCAATGCATTACGTAAACGCACGCGCAATGGTTGCGGGAATAATCAGATCGTTTAATATTGCAAGTAATAAAGCAAGTGAAATGCACAAAGCAATCGCCGCCGATATTAAATTTATTGCATATGAAATAATAACTGGCGACGAATTTGAAATGAAACCTGAAAAACAACTGGCGATATTAGAAGACAATGGTTATTCTGTAGTTCGCAATAAAATTATTCATATTATTGCAAACGACATATTGTCAGGAATACATTCTGAATTTCTTGATTCTGATTTCGCTTTTGATGGGCTTGTTATTATGTATAACAAAAAATATGTGCGATGCACTAACGAACGCCCTAAATATGCGATCGCATATAAGAAAGAGTTAGAAAACTTAATCGGGTTTTCAGAAGTAGTTTCCGTTTCATGGAATATAAGCAAGTGCGGATACATAAAACCCATTGTTAATATTGTGCCAATTACTATTAATTCAGTTCTTATATCAAAGACAACAGGTATAAACGCGCGTTTTATTAATAACAATGTTATCGGCCCGGGAGCAAAAGTAAAAATAATTAGAAGTGGCGACGTTATTCCAAACATCGCAGAAGTTTTAACACCTTCAACAAGCGGAATACCTGATATGCCAACCCATATTAAATATGTATGGAATGAGACCATGGTTGATATAGTTAGCGCCCATCATGATGACAAAGAGATTATAATGCAACAAATTAATTTTTTTCTCAAAACCTTAAAAATTAAAGGCATTGACAACAAATATATTGCGCGGATTTATAACCCAAAAATAAACTCGATACTTGCGTTTATACAAATGACCCAGGAAGATATAGCGGGGTTAGGAGATGTTATCTCAAAAAAAATAATAACAAATATACAGAATGGTGTTGCTAATGCAACTGAACCAGAATTAATGACAGCAAGCGGGATTTTCGGCCGCGGTTTAGGAATTAAGCGAATAAACGACATTTTTGCACATTGCCCTGATATAATAAAAAATGGGCATACTTATGACGTTATAATATTACGTTCAATTATTGCCCCAATTTCGGGATTTGGTAAAGTTTTAACTGATTTGTTTATTGAGGCATTTCCTAAATATTTAGAGTGGCATGATGCTTTACATTTATCGCATAATGCCGTTGTTGCGCCATTACCATTATCTCATTACTTATCAAAGAAGGTTGTAAGCATAACCGGCACTCGAGACCCAACAATTCTCGCGTTTCTTGATCAAATCGGCGCGCATGTTAAACCGTTGTCTTCTAAAACACAGTTTCTTATTGTAAAAAATTATGAGTTAAAAAATAGCAAGACCGCGCAAGTTATAGAAAAAGGGTTTAAATGCAGGATAATAGATATAACGGATTTTACTAAAGAATTTATACTTATAACGGCAACTGTTCCGCATTGATTTTATTTTTATATACTCGCCAATATTCGTCAATGCCCATAGGATCCGGGTGAATCCATTTTGCAGAAGGGCAACCTTTCTGTTCGATTAGGTATTGATGATTCAATTTCATAAGCGTCGTCGCATTATTTTGTAAAAATAAACGCGCATCGTATGATGATTTAATTTTGTTATAATCAAGCATTGCGGTATGCGCATCATTCTTTGGGCGATAATCAGTTCCAAATCGAGCATCTGACATTAATGCCGGGCAGTCATAATTTAAACGTGAATTGTTAGACATATAATAATATATATTATTTTTTATTTGCAATAATTATAATAAATAATATAAATATATATTGCAACATGAAAATATCGCTACCTTCATTATCTGCAACAATACATAGACGCGTCGATGGGCGCAACAATGTATTTTTGAAAGTATCTGGGCATTTTTCTGGCAAGCAAATGTTATACTTCGCGGCGAGCCCGCCCGATAGGCATTTATCGTATTCTGGTTCTGCGTTGCCATTTCCGTCTGAGTCGTTTGCATATGAAGGAACAACAAGCAAAGGGCTTATTCAAACAGGGTCGTTTGAATTTGTAATCCCTTATCCTAATTCGCATTACATTGATGCAACAGGGGTTTTGCTAAAACCATATATTCGATTTGTGCTTGACACTGTTATACACGATGTAGTCATAGGTGATCAACTAATTGCAAATAGGTCTTTGACAGGACTTCCTAATCGTCCTGACCGTTCAGAAATGGGTGGCAATGGAAGCGGTGGCAAAAATTAATGCATCTTGATTGCATTGCATTGCATTACATTACATTACATTACATTTGTAATTGATTTATTATTATTATTATTATTATAATTAGTATAATGGAACAATTATTTGACCTTAAAAAAGAATTGCATGCACGCAATGAAATTGCCAATAATGATAATATTGTTTATACTTTAAAAAAGTTATCTGATTATTATAAAACTAATGGAACATCGCAACAAAAAATCAATGCTATTAATAAAGCAATAACCTCGATATCTTCATTATCATATTGCATTACATCAGGACAAAAGCCGAAAATTCCATTTGTTGGCCCTGGCATTGCAAAGCGAATTGACGAAATATTAGAAACAGGAACATTGGCTGAATTACATAATGATGGCGAATCAAAGGTCATTACCGAATTATGCCAAATTGTTGGCATTGGTCCTATAAAAGCACAACAATTAGTAAAAATGGGCATTACCGGAATTCCATCGCTAATTGCGAGTTATGAATCTGGCAAACTAACAGTCAAAAAAAATATGTTAACCCATAGTATAAGTATAGGACTAAAATATTATTATGACTTACAAAATAGAATTCCGCGCGACGAGATTGTAGAATTACACAAAAAAATAATATCTATAACCCCAAGCAAGTATTCTGTTAAAATTTGCGGGAGTTTTCGGCGAAAATTGCCATCATCTGGCGATATTGATGTGCTTATAACACACTCGGATTATACTAAAGACGATGACAATCATGAAACATTGCTACATGATTTAATTGACATATATATTTCTGCGGGTATAATAGTAGATAGTTTAACTTTTGAAGGCCAAACTAAATTTATGGGAATAGCAAAATTATACGATATAGGCCGTAGAATAGATATAAGACTAATAAGCAAGACCGCGAGACCATTTGCAATTTTATATTTTACTGGTTCATGCGAATTTAATAAAATAATGCGTTCAAGGGCTTTAGATTTAGGGTATTCATTAAATGAATACTACTTAATAAATAACGAAACGAGCGAGGTTATAACATTATCATCAGAAAAAGAAATATTCGAGTTTCTACGATGTAAATATGTAAAACCAATAGATAGATAATTAATTTATATTATCTTTGGTTAGAAAACTGATTTTATAGATGTCTATTTAAAATATAATAATACCTAAAAAGCAAACAGACGAGACTTGTTGCTATGCAAACGAGCCCCGAAGCCGAACAATTATACAATTTGGCAGTCCGCCAACTTGCGGGCAATCGGAGACAAACTTGGGCAAAAGCCGCAGCACAACTG
>Ga0208088_1000059_pt1 | contig 17827 bp, 17 predicted proteins | sample LakMenEpi02Apr12_FD_150661 | JGI IMG/M metagenome (GOLD analysis project Ga0208088, IMG submission 150661) | Freshwater microbial communities from Lake Mendota, WI - 02APR2012 deep hole epilimnion (SPAdes) | ecosystem: Environmental > Aquatic > Freshwater > Lake > Epilimnion/Euphotic zone ...
ATCTCCATCATCTCCATCATCTCCATCATCTCCATCATCTCCATCATCTCCATCATCTCCATCATCTCCATCATCTTCATCTCCATCATCTTCATCTCCATCATCTTCATCTCCATCATCTCCATCTCCATCATCTCCATCTCCATCATCTTCATCTCCATCATCTCCATCTCCATCATCTCCATCTCCATCATCTCCATCTCCATCATCTCCATCTCCATCATCTCCATCTTCATCTCCATCATCTTCATCTCAATTATCTACATTATCATCTTCATCAACAAAAATAATTATAGGAATAATTATAGCACTAATATGTTGTTGTATAATATGTAGTTTTTTATTTTTTATTATGAGTAAAAAAAAATAAAAAATAATTATGTTTATATTAATATTTTCCTAGTATAAATTATATTAATAATGGAAAATATAAATAGCTTTTTTAATAATAAAATAGTTATAATAATTATACTTATAATTATTTTATTTGGAATAATATATCAATTTTATAGTAGTTCTGAACATTTTTCTACAGATGTGTCTACCACTAATAGTGATAATGATATAACAGATAAAATATTTAATCAATCATATATAACAAATAAAAAAATGATAAATTTTAAATGTACATATAATGATAAAAATTACTATTTAGTAAATATACCAGTATCATCATGTCAAAAACAGGATGTTTCAATAGATAAACCCCCTATATATGATTGTTCATCATCTATGTTAGTATTAATGGAAATAAATGAATTAGAATTAGGTTTAGCTAAATATCTAAGTGATTTACAAATACAAGAAATATTATGTAATACAAAAAAAAATCTCGAATGTAAAAATAATTTACCTAAACCAACTTTATCATCAGACTCATCATCTTTACCAACAGTTTTATCACCATCAACACAATCAACATGTGAAGAAAAATATCCTGATTGTGTTTTACCAAGACAATATATACATGATTTTATGGTAACAGAATATAAAAAATCAGATACAGATAAAAGTACACAACGATATTATACAATGAAAGGAGTTTCAAGACCAGATATGCCTCCTGATATATCAGGTTTACCAACAATAATATCTGCATATGCATTGGGATCATATCAAGTTCCAGTTTTATGTGGTGATAAAGTAAGTATTGCAGATGCAAAATTAAATATAATTGAAACAGTTTTACCGAATAATGGTGGAATTATTGGTGGATTAATAGCACCTATAACAGTAAAAATGGAATTTAGCACAAAATTATCAATAAAGGGAAATTATGTGCTAGTAAAAGGAGAACATCAAATTATAAAAGCTTACGTTGGAGCATGTAAAAATAGTACATGTAATACAAATGGAAAACAATATATAAGAATATGTCTATTTACAGATAAGAATGATCCTAATATATTAGAATTTATACCATCAAGTGTATATTAAAATAAATAAGTTTTTAATTAAAAATTAACTATATAAATTATATATAGCTAATAATATAATGGGTAACTCAAGTTCATCATCAAGTAATATTGTAAATAATACAACAACAAATAATGAAACAAATTATAATAATATACAAAAAAGTACTACAAATGTAGCAGTAGAATCGATAATGACAGCAGCTGCTAATTGTAGTGCATCAATTGATCAGAATCAAAATACGACCTTGGGTAATTTAGTTGCTAGGGGAAAAGGATCAAAAATCGGTATAAGTCAAAATCAATCAGCGAATTTAAATTTCAGTTGTGTACAAATATCAAAAATGGAAAATAAAATTCAAACTGATATGGTTAATAAAATAATGCAAGAATTGGAAAACAATTTTTCTGCAGAAGCAAAAGCACAAATGAAAGCTGCTGCTGAAGCAAAACAGGCTAATGGAGCTCTATCTACAGCTATAGCTAGTAGTTCATCAAGTAATAGTAATGTAACAAATAATACAACAACAAATAATGTATTAAATACAAATATTCAAAATATAGTAACAAATAATGTTTCACAAAATATGAAAACATCAAATTTACAAGAATGTATATCAAATTTAGTTCAAAATCAAAACATGAATGCTGGAAATCTTTCAGCACTTGAGGGTGGTGAAATAAATTTATCTCAAGATCAAGTTGCAACTTCAGTGGCAGAATGTAAACAAATGAATCAAATGAGTGCTGGTATTGCAGCTGGTGTTTTTGCAGATTTGGACATATCAGCAAAAAATGATGCAAGAACATCAAGTGATACAGTAGCTTCAGCAGAATCAAAATCAACACAAGAAAATCAGGGAATAATTACAGCATTAGGTGGTGCTATAAGTGGTATAATTGGGTCGATAGGTAGTATTTTTGGTAATATATTTGGTATGGCTACAGGAGCTATTGTTTTATGTATATTAATATGTCTATGTTGTTGTTTATCATTATGTGCAATGATGTTTATGGGTGGAAGTGGAAAATCATCTACACCATCTGCAGAGCCTGCACAAGATGGGGGATCCATAGGAAAAACATTATATAATGCTGGATTATTTGATACTAATTATATATCTACAATGTATATGTTAAGTTCAACACCTAGTTAAATAAAAAAATATTAATAATTTACTGATTTTGTCTATTATCTTTATTAAATTCTGTTTCTCTACCTCTTCCAGCAAATCCACTTCCTCTACCTCTCCCAGCAAATCCACTTCCTCTACCTCTTTCAGTAAATCTACCTCTTTCAGCAAATCCACTTTCACCTCCTCTACCTCTTCCAGCAAATCCTCCTCTAGAAAATGTATTTTGATCTCTATTCATTGGATTTTCTGATCTAGGATATCTTGATTTAGATACCACGTTCCAAGAATTATCATGTTCAACATCATCTTTTCTAACAAATTTTTTAGATCGATCTACTTGTTGTTCCTCAACATTTATTCCACCAGCTTCTCTTGCTTCTTGAACAGTTGTATTCCAGGTATTTTTAAGATTATCTAAATAAATAAGAAATTCATTTGTTAATTTTTGAAGATTTGTAAATTCATTTTTTTCATCTTCATTATCTCTATATCTTGCAACTCTAGTTGGATCTCTGGTTGCAATAAATTTCAATCGTTGTACCAATACTCTTAATAGTTGACCAAATTGAGCATATTTATACATTAAATTTGGTTTTACACCACTTGTTGTTACTGTAAAATTTAAACTTCCATTATTACGAATTCCATTAAGATTTGCTCCAAAAACCTGTTTTTGAAGATCAGATGTTGTAGTTAATAATTTTGTTTTATATTCTAATACCAAATCACTTACAATTTTTTTTAATGCCGGATATAAAGATTTTCTATATTCAGTATCACCTTCTCCAATTCTATTAGCCATTGATTGTAAGCCTAGAACTACTTGTGATGCACTTGCTCTAATAACTCTAAATTCATCAGAATAGTTTAAAGATTCAAGACTTATATCAGTAAAATCTGTCTCAGGATATTTATCGTGTTGATCATCAGCTATCTTATCATCAATATCTATCATTTCCTCTCGTTTATTAAGCTGTTGTTTATTTTCTCGTTGATCTGTCATATTATTATTGTATTATTTATTTACCTATATAAATAAATATTCATGACATTATTTTTTCAACTTTTTTTATTGATTTTTAATCAAAAACATTTTGAATTAAAAAGTTGAAAAAATTCAATTTAAACAGTAAAATAATAAATTTAATTAATTATTTATAATATATAGTTAATTAAATAATCCACTTAAAAACACTTCCATAATATAAAATTAATTCATGGTAAAATATAATATGGAAATCTCAGGATATACTATTATAGAAGTTACAGCTGATTTTATGTATTTCGTATTAACGGGATCAAAAGATGATATAAATAATTTTGTTACAATATTAAATAATAATAATAAAGATAATAATATTAAATATATTTCTAGTAGAATAGATATGCCATCTTCATTTAAATTAGAACAATTAAAAAAAGTATATAAAAAAAAGGTATCAATTGATAATGGTATAGAATCGTCACAATGTTTTGCTTTTGCTGAAGGACTTAATAAAAAAACATATATGTTAATGATATTAGAAGAAATAAATAATGAATTAATATTAGGTTATCCTAAATTAAATTTATCAGATGAAGAGGATCCCGAAGAAACTATAATTACTTGGTTGAAAAAGAAAAGTGGAAAAGTTCCCAAAGGAATTAAAAAAACTATAAAACCAATAACATTAGTTGGTACAGATGATAATATTTTATTATATGTTGCAAAAATGTATAATCAAAAAAATATATCAAAAACAAATTCTATAAATAATATTAAAAAACAATCTTAAATTTTTCAAGCATTTCTTTACTGTAGCGACCTAAATCATCTTCATCAAATAATTCTTCAATCTTGCCTTTATTTGATGTTATAATATCAATAGCTTTTTCAAAAGATTTATTAATATTACCAAATTTTGTCAGTAATGAATTAATATTATCATATTTTTCATGTGAAGTTGCTCTTGTTACTAATTTTGCAAAAGATATCATACAACCAGCAATATATATTGAATCAATATTTGATTTAATTTTATCAATAAAATCCTCATTATTTAAAAATATATCAGGTTTAAATAATTTAGATGATTTAAATATCTTTGATATTACATCATTGTCTTCTATTTTTATATCATTCTTTATTTTTTCTATTTTTTTATCTTCCTCGTAATGATTTTTATGCTGTTTGTAATCAAAATCTTTTAAATCTTTTAGATTTTTAATAATATTTTTTCCATATATATTATCACAAATATCTAAAATAGCAAATGTATCTTGTTTTAAACTAAATCTTTCCAAATGTTCATTAATCATATTTCCTATAAATTGTGTAATAATACCAGATTGCCCAATACATGTAATTATATTTTCAATTTGATGTCTCTCAATTCTTTTTAAAATATCTTCATTTGTACTTGTTTCTTTTTTAGATTCTAAAAATATTTTTTTATTAAATCCGATAGTTAACATATTATTAATAAAATTTTCTATATCTAATTGATTTCCTATAGCTCCTATAATAGCACCAATAGCATCAACTGTTCCAAATGTTGATTTAATTTCAATAATTTTATCACCATCTATATTAAACATTTGAATAATATCAACTTGAAATTTACCACCTGTACAAATTTCTATATCACCATCAAAAAGTTTTACACTTAGACATAATTGTTTAATTATATTGACAATATTATTAATATCATTTTCATTTAATATACCAACTTTATTAAAATATGGTTGATATGTTACATCTTGTTTAAAATTTGAATCAGGATTTTTAAGTATTGAAATAATATCAGTTATATAATTACTAACTAATGGATATTTTCCATTTTTTTTAGATGACTTTACAGATGTTAATGCAAATTCTACTATAATTTTAGCTAATTGGTCAGGTGCCTGTTTAGCAATCCATTTAAATAATAAAGAATTATCTGTAGTTTCTTTCTTTGCTCTTCCAAAACCTATTATTTCATCTTTTGTTAAACCTGTTTTTGCTAATGTTGTTCTTGCTATAGTGCCATAATCACATATTGGAGACATCATTAATACATTATAAATTGTATTAAATGTGATTTCATCATTATCTAAATATCCTGATCTTATTGCAACTATCATTGATTCAATAGCTGTTTCTCCTTTATCGTTTTTTTTAACTGGTGAATATCCTATTGAAAATAAAATCTTAATTATTTCTAACATATCATTTAAAGTAGGATTCCATCCTACAATAGGAATTGTTTTTCGTGTATTTTTTTTTGCTCTTGGCCATAAAAGCCAAAATAATGCATTATATCTATCTTTTTCATTTGTAACATGTAAAAAATCTTGTACATCCTTTAATTTAAAAAATACTAATGCCCATCTTGCAGCAAGAACTTCCATTATCGAAGCTATTGATGTTGGATCACTTTTTGTTTCCTTACATAATTTAATCATATTTACAAGCTCATTGATTGCATCATCTTTTTTACCATCAACTATCATTTTAACAAATAAATCACCAGTATTTTTTTCCGATGATCTAATTGAATGTATACCTTTACTTAAAGGTCCATGATCTTCTGGACGAATATAATCAGGTTTATAATGTCTATAATTATTTGATTTATTATATCTTCCTCTAGAAGATCTTGATGAAATACCAAGATTACGATCATCTATAGGATATACAGAATTACCTCCTGAATATCCATCTTTATTAGAAGTCTTTCTAACATTTCTTGTAACTGTAGTAAATTCCTCTTCCGACATCTATTAATATATATAATTTAATGTTATATATCAATATATATTATTTTTCAATTTTTATTTTACTATTTAATTTGAACTTTTTAAAATTTTTATTTAAATAAAAATTTTACAATAAAAATTTCCTATAACATTATTAAATAATATCCAACAATACACCAAAATGGAATCTCCCATAAATTATTTGTTATATATTTAAACGATCTAAATGATATAATAGTTTTTAATAAATAAATCGTAGCACCTACAGACATTATTTTATAGGCATTATTTTCATTATCATATGCCAAATAAAAAAAGATAAATAATAGGATAAATAATAAGATATCAGGATGTTGATTTTTTAATATTACAACACATAATACAGCTATTATCAAATGACATAATAATATTAAATAATCATATATTTTAATATTTTCAATTTGTTTTTTTATTTCTTCCATCTAATAAAATAAAATAACAAAAAAGTTTAAAATAAATGGTAATATTATAATATGAATAATAAAATAAATAAATATGATTATGTTATTTTTCATAAAGGTTGTCTTGATGGATTTTCAGGTTTCTTTATATTGCATAAATCAGGTAGAATTCATAAAAATGCTATAATTTATCCAGATGTTCCTTCTCAGAAAAATCCACCAAATAATATCGATAATAAAAATGTTATAATTATAGATGTTGCATATAAAAATGATGTTCTACGTGAAATTATGTTAAGAGCAAATCATGTAACTTTTATTGATCATCATATTTCAATAAAAGATGATGTAAATAAACTAATATTATCTACTGAATTAAAACACAAAAAAAATGTTATAATTTATGATGAAAAAAAAAGTGGAGCATCATTAACTTGGAAATATTTTTTTCCAAATAAATCTGTTCCCCTTTTTGTAAAATATATTGAGGACAATGATATCGGAAAATGGGAAATGAAACATACCTTAGAATTTATATCAGGTCTCCAAGTAAATTTTAATTTAGATCTATCTAAACAAAATATAAAAAAATGGGATCAATTATTTGACAAGTCTACCATATCATATCTAATAAATAAAGGTAAAACATATAAGGAATATAAAGATTATTTAATTGATTGGAATTATACAAAATATTCATTAATGCAATTTCCAAGTGAATTAATATATCAAGAATATCCTCAATATTTTAATAAACCTGGGCAATATAAAGCAGCACTATATTGTGGATCTGGTTGTCCAAGTGGTACAGAAATAGGTAAAAAAATATTAGAATCTGTAAATTGTGATTTTGCTATAATGTGGATATATAATTTAGATAGAAAAGAATATGTTTTATCATTCAGAAGTAATAAAGTTGACGTTGGCACAATTGCTAAAATATTTGGAGGAGGGGGTCATACATTAGCAGCAGCATGTTCATTTTCTAAAAATAAATATGATATAACTGATTTGTTCTTCGAAAATTCTTTACCCAGATCATATAAAAAATAAAAATATATAAAAAATATAATATATATATATGGAATCAGAATTAGAAAATTATGAACGTAAAGCTGCAGAGTTAGAACAAGAATTTCATGATAAACCAGTATTTAATGGAATAATCATAGTAGCTGATAGAATAAATTTATTAGTTAAATTATTAATTAAATTTAAAAGTATGCTACATGCTCCACGCGGTGGACCTAGACATGAAGGTATTTTTGATATTTATGGACCTAGAAATGGTATGATGGATGGTATGATGGATAATAGTGATAAATTATCGGAATACAGATTATTAAAAATTTATTTAACATCAAAAGCGTTGGAACAAGAAATAATTGCTCTTCCTTCTCCAGTATCATTAGAAAATGATTTGTTTTTAAAAAGTGAAAGAAAATTAAAAGATAAAATTTTATTAATGGGATTTGTTCCAGAAATATCAACATATGATCCAGAAAATTATGAATTTGGCGAACATTTGGGGGAATATAATCATATAAAATCCTTAGCTAAAACATATATAAATCGAGCAAAATCACATTCTTCTCATCATCATGATCCTGCTGCTGGAAGATTTGGTCTCCAAGTAGAAGATTATCAAGCATTTATAGATGTTATATTATATATTGTTATTAGATATAGAATCTTATCAAGTGGAGATGTAGTTGCCGACGGTGACAATAGAGATTTTAGGAGATTTTACGAACATTTAGACAATATAGGAGCCGAACTAGAAGCTATGGCACCAAATACAATAGGTCGAAGTACAATGGATGTTTTTAATGGATTTGTTGGTTTATGGGGAGGAAGTAAGAACGTTCAACAACAACTTAGAATAAAAAAAATACATTCATTTTGGTAAATTAAAAAAATATTTTAAATAATAGTTAAATTTAATTATTATTTATTTTGCTGTTTATTTGGACTTTTAACCAAAATTAAATACGTAAAAATAGGGAATTTTTAAAATCTCATATTCATTATTCTTTTAACAGCTTCAGGAGTTCTTATATCTGAGCCAACATCTTTTAAAATATTACTTTCTCCATTAGCTACTTTTAAATGTTGTACCTCTAAAACACCATTTAAATATCCATGTGTATATAAAACATATACTACTAATACTACTAATACTAAAACAACCCAATATGGTACATCATATCCTAATACGTGAAATGTACGCATGAAAAAACTTGGATTTTTTTGAGCTTGTTCTTGATTATTTGGCTGAGCATTTGCTACTTGATTATTTCCAGACATATGATTATATTGTATATTGAGATTAATTTTTTATAATTATATTAAAAAATATAATTCTTATATATTTAATTTTAATTAAATATTCTGTATTTTTTTTATTACAATTTCATCATTTTATCAATCCTTTCATTCTCTTCTATAATAGTTGAATCAATATCAATATCAATATCAATATCATTATCTATACTTAATTCATCATTATTATTATTTATACTATTATTTTCTTTATTATGTTTTTCTGTAAATTTTTGAAGACTATCGAGACTAACATTATCATTTTCTTCATCAATTGAATCAGAATCATTATTAATACTGTTATCATCTTGCTTAATATTTTCCTTAATGGAATTAATAATAATTACACTACCAAAATCTGCAATAACTTCTTTCATTAACATAAAATTTGGATCCTTTTCTATTATATCATCCTGTTTTGCCATAATTTTTGCTACTTTATTTATAGTTTCTTCATATTCTCCTATTAATACTCTTTCCTTTATATGATCACCTAATCCTGTCAAGTCTATTTTTTTTCCATTTATATTATCTAATCCGAACATTTTAATACCAATTTCTATTAATGTACCCATTGTTGGTATAATTTCCTTTAATGATTTAGCTATATTTTTACTATTTTTAAGCATTTTTCTATATTTTAATTCATAAAACATTTCATGATAATTATCATCTATTGTATATTCTTTTGATAATAAAATACCCATTTGCTTTAAATTATTTAATTGTTTTAAAACATGTTTTTTCTTTAATACTGCTAATTCAAATTCTAATGTCGTAATAGAAGAATTCATACCTATATTTTCTGTTGGTATAATTCCTTCTTCAATATAATTCTGTATTTTTTCGAGTAAATCAAATTTTTTTTTATGTTTATTTTCGCTGATTTTATCTAAAATCTCTAAATCCTCTAAATTCTCTAAATCCTCTAAATTCTCTAAATTCTCTAAATTCTCTAAATTCTCTAAATCCTCTAAATCCTCTAAATACTTTAAATTATTATTTTCATTATCCATTTTATAATTTATAACTATATAAATAAATTAACATTATAAACGCATATGAACTATCTAATTTAAACTCTATTTTTTATATGTATTATATGATCCACATTTAGTACATTTTAATCCTTCATAATGAAATTTAGTTCTACAATTTTTTTTACAGTCATTGCAATGTATAATTGTATTATATGCTAATTCACTTGATAAAGGGGTCATTGAAATATTTTCATCCTTTTTTTTCCATTCATATGCCATATTTTTTATTGTTACCATACATTCTGGACATTTAAATGACGATTTTAAATATTCATTATAACATATTTTATGCATTCCGTGACCACAATTAAAAATAACTAAATCTGTTATACATTTTAAATTATCCATACATATTGGACAATTTTTTTCGGACATTTTTTCAATACATACATGATTATCTTCTTTTCTAATACAATATCCACATTTATTACAATGAAAATAATCATCTTTATTACCTATAATACATGTTTCACATTTATTACAATGAAACCCATTTTTTTTATTATCAAATAATACACATTTTTTACAATAATATTTTCCAAATATATTATTACACTCTTTATTTATGCATATATTATTAATTGGTTGTTCAGTATTACATTTTTTACAAATAATTTTTTTAATATCATATCTTTTATCATATTTAATTTCATGATCTTCTGTTTCATTGTGACATCTCCAACAATCATATATTTTTTTACAACATGGTGCTACTATTTTACATTCACATTCATAATGTTTACACGATATTATCATTAATTTTTTTTTAAATATATTTGCAAATGTATTTATACTATTGTCATTCTTATCAATATATATGTTTATTTTTGATAATAATGAATTATTACTATTTAAGCTAATATTTGATATATATGTATTATCTGTTTCATCTGATTCATCTGATTCACTTGATTTAATAGAATCACTTTCACATGATGATAATACAATACTATTTTCGATATTTGATTCTATAGAATCTTTTGATATATATGATTCGCTATCACTAGAATATGACACTTTTAATATATCTATATTTAATGATATATATTAAATCTAATCTAAATAAATCAATTTTTTATTCTGGTACAATAACACCATCAATATATTTAATAATTTCGGTAGTCTCTGTAAAATCTGGTATAACATAATCTTCTAATGATCTTGTCATAAATACACCTTCTTCTACAAATCCAAATTTTTGATAATATATTTTAACTCCATTTCCTGATATTACTGCTATCTTCTTATATCCTCTTTCTTTTGCAAATGCTAATGCTCTTCTCAATAATCTTGTACCAAATCCAACATGTTGTGATTGTTTTACATCCTTCTTATCTCCAAATTTTGTTACAGGAACAACTGTTCCATAAACATGCAATTCTCTAATTAATGCACATCCTATAAGTTCTGGAAATACCTCTATTTCTGTTCCTGCAATAAGGGTTTTACCAGCCATCAATGATAATCTCAATCTAAGAAATCCAAAAATAGTAATTTCTTCATCTGGCGTGACATATGATAGGAAATGTTCCTCTCCATTAGATGCTTCATATGTAACTTGACGTAATATTGCATTTTTATAATCAATATCTTGTTTCTTTACCTCTCTAAATCTAATACATTTTGACTTACTATTTCTCTTTCTTAGATCATCATCAATTAATTGTCTCATATTACTAACATCTACTCCTCCTATCACATAATCCTTAGGTGGAATATCTCTAATAATTCTATTTGTTCTAATCCATTCAGGAATGTTTTCCATTAACCAAATAATTAGATCAAATAATTTCTTTTGTGTTTCGCCTTCTCCGTAAGGTTTATGAACACCAATCTTATAATCATGTTCAATATTTGTCCAAGGGACAACCATACAGGGATAAACCTTGATCTGGTCAGGTCTAACTCTACTATCTGAAATAAGTTGTTTAAACATCCAAAGATCTAATTCATACATATCAACTGTAAAATCAATATCGCCAATTTCAAAAAATTTTTTTTTAATATTAACTCCCTTCTTTAATGGCATTGGTAAATCAGGCATCAAGTGAATATCAAATTTGTATCCTGAATCTAGTAGTAACTTAACAGCCTTAATAAGATGAATATGTTTACATCTCCGATCAACTCTCTCCAAAATTCTATCATCAAAATGTTGTGCACCTAATTGTATTCTTGTTACACCATATCTTCTAAAATTTTGCAATTCAGAAACTGAAATTCTATCAGGTCTTGTCTCTAATGTAAGTCCAATAATTCCTCCTCTAGCTGTAACATTAATTTTCATTTCCTCTTCAAGTGTCATTCTTGCTCTAGGTGCTGTATCAAAATTTTCATCAAAAAGTGTATTTGCTGCATAATATAAATCTCTAATAAATTCTTCCTGATAATCTTTTTTATAAGAAGACCATGTTCCTCCTAGAACTAACACCTCAAATTTACATATAGGATGTCCATTAATAATATAAATTTTACATCTATCTCTAAATTGTTTAATACAATCAAATCCACATTTATTGGCTCTAGCAACACCTGGTTCTAATTTTAGATAGCTTTTTGGTTGTCCTGGTTCCATTGGACAAAACCTACAATTATATTCACAACTAAATTCTACCGGATTACCATCTTTGTCAATGCCTGGAAATGGACTAGTAAAAACAGTAACAACCATCACACCTGATCCACTTCTAAAAGAACTAGATTGTAACAAATCTTCCCATTTTGAATCATATTTATAAACACCATTTTCACATTGCATTCTATATGCATATAAAATATCAGTATTTGCAAAATCAAAATTAACACACAATCCTCTTACTTTTGCTATCTTCTTTCTCCTATTTAACCTAATAAATTCTTCTAATTCTTTCTTAGTAGTACCTGTAAATTCCTTAATTATTATATCTATAAAAGGGTATAATAGAAAATGATCCTTTACTTTTGATAAAGTAGGTTTTACAATTAGAGTTCCAGTCTTTTTTGAAATAATAATATCTGATTTATTAGAGTCACCAGATCCACCAATAACTTCCTCTAAATCAGGTGATTCTAATTCTATTACCTTAGATGCTCCTATTACTATATCTTCGTCTGTATGTGTCTTATTAATAGGTTCCCCTACTAGCAAAACATCAAGATCTTGTTCTTCAATAAGACATTCCATGTTAAATATGGATTTTATTATATCTTATTTATATAGCATATCAAATATTTTAATTATTCAATTTTTTATAAATAAATTCAATTTAATCACTCTTTATTTTAAATTCTTAATATTTTTTTATGAGTTAAAAAAGTATTAAGAGTTTATATTAAGTAACATCCTCTTCATTATCATCGTCACCATGATCGTCACCATGATCGTCACCATGATCGTCACCATGATCGTCACCATGATCATCACCATGATCATCACCATGATCGTCACCATGATCATCACCATGATCGTCACCGTATTCATTACCGTATTCATCGCCATAATCTATTAGCTTATCTAATACAAATAAATTATCGTCTTGATCTAATATATCTTCATAACTCTTAATCTCTTCATTATTCAATTGTAAGAGATTATGCTCAACCAAAAACAGAGCAGCCACTGCTTGCTGTTTTGTTTTAACAAACAATTCAATACCTTGCAACTCTGTTAGATCATTGGTATAACATCGCCGTGCAATATCACGCCTTCTATTAAACATAGATGTTTCAATACTCGCCATTTTTAATACGATTATTAATGTCTAAAAGTATTTATAGTTTTAAATAGCCTTTTGTAATGGGATTTCCAACATATTCAGATTTTCAATTTTTATATATTAAAATATAACTAAATCGTCATATGATATTTCATTATCATTTAAATTATTATAAGTAGTTAGAATATTCTTTATATCACTTTTAATATCTTTATTACAATCAATTATATCATCATCCTTTTTAAATATAGATGCATCATCATCATTTTTATGTTTATATTTTTCTATACTATCATCCAGATCTATTTTACCAACAAGTCCATTATCAGGGGTTTCTATTTTATATAATGTATTACTAACTATATTATCCATCCCTAACATTTCTAATATATGTGTTTTAAACTTTTTATCAATTCTTAAAAATTCAATAGAGGAATAATCATCATATGAGATCCCTGTTATATTTATTGTTTCACTAAATTGATATTTCTGATTTATATCATTAACAATATCTTCAAAAGTTTTATAATTATATTGAAATGATTCATGACAATCTCGAATATAATAGCCATTTTTATCAACCATGATAACAAAAAATTTACTATTTTTTAAAATAATTGTACAGTATCTTGATTCATCAAGAGGTTTATCTTTTTGAATCATTTCTGGAAATCCTATTTCTCCAGATTGAACTAACATACTAGTTGTACACATTATATCATCTAATTTTAAATCAGATAATGCTAATAATTCTTTAAAATTCATTTCAGTATTACTTCCAACCATTGCAGAATATTGTATTCCTGCAGAAATATTTATTTCATGTACATCACTGGTAATATTTCCATTTTTCATAAAATTATACACTGTAGCTAAAGCAAAATATGGGCATGCTAGTCCTTTTTTAGATTCGGGATACATATCCCAAATATTATTATAACTATTATCATATTGTGTTTTTGACTCAAAATTAGCTTCCATCTTATTATAATTATTTTATAATAATAAGATTATGCTAATTTTATAATTTTCAATATTTTTAAAAATCCATAATGATATCATTTGTTAAATCTTCTATTTCAATTTGTAATACCGCATTCCAAGGTATTAAATTAATAATTTCTCTACTGTATTTTCGCAATCTCTTTGAATGACTTGATACAGATTTTCTATTAAATAATATACATTTAGTCATATTTTTATTTAAAACAACAAATAAAGTATCTTCCGAATATCTCATTTTTCTTGCATAAATAAATGGATATGTATAAGGAAATTTAATATCCCATTCTGCATAGACCTGTATTTCTAAATATTTATATTTACATTTATCATTTTTTATTATTAAATCCTCACCATAAACATTAGGATTATCTAAAACAAAATCTCCTAATTTATTTTTTATTATATTTCTTGCTGGTATATCATATTTATCAAATAATTTTTGGTCAAATTTTGTAACAATTCCTTCTACTCCAAAAATTTTTCTATATTTTTTATTATCAGTCATAATAAAAAAATCTATTTTATATTATTAGACATAATAAAAAAACCTATTTTATATTATAAATTTAGATAAATTAAATATATATGGTCTCTTCTTTATTCATTATAATACTATCACATACATCATCAATACTACAATGTGAATCATTATCTGAATTATCAATCATATTTTTATTTATATCTAATATTTCTAATCCCTCAATTGGACATCCTGTTTTATACAAACATATATAACACCCACCCATATCTGATAGATGTGAACATGGACTTTTATGTTGTTCTTGACATAATAATATATATTCAATAACAGTTGGACCAATTTGACCGTTTATAGTATTTTCATTACCAAAATTCATAAAAAAGAAACAATGATAACATTGCAACATGTCAGCAACATGAACTAATATATTATCACCAAAATATTTACCACATGCTTCACACATATTTACTTTAACTCCTGGTTTTATTTGATTTATTGATATTTCATCTGCTTTCAGTCCCTCCGTTGGTATAGATTCTGCTGTTAAATATTTATATTCTTTAACATATATTTTTACTGGTTTTACAACATAATCATTGTCATTATCATCATTATCATTATTATCATTATTATCATTATTATCATTATTACCATTATCATCGCTGTCGTCGTTGTCATCGTTATCATCGTTGTCAATATGATCATCTTTGTTCTCATATTCACTTATATGGCTATATGCTTCGCTTTTATAACTATCTGTATCATCATCTTTTTTTTTTAAATTTTTGTTTTTGTAACTATCTGTATCATCATCATCTTTTTTTTTAGAATTTTTGCTATTATAAACCATTTTATTTGGATAAGCTTTTATTTCTTTAATTTCTTCCATTTTTTTTTTAACTTCTGCAAGAACACCCCCCAAATCATACTTGTCATTATCATTTTTATTCATATTAATATTGTATATTTTATATATTTTATAAATAAGTTTGATGGTTTGATATTCAATTTTTTATGGTTAATAATGATAAAAATTGAATATAATAATCGTTATTAATTATTATATTATGAAAAATTAAATAATAATGTCAAAAACTATTAATCTTCAAGAACGATGGCATCCAAGATTAATAAATTGTTTATTTCACAATTATATTATATCCGAAATAACAAATAATAAAATAATTATTAAAACAAAAGAAATAGAATTTATTTTACAAAAATGTAAAACCGAATATAATAATAATAAATCATATTATGATAATGAATTAGCAAATATAAATACAAATAATAGATATATTTTTATTGATGATAATGATAATACAAAAATAAAAAAAATATACACACTTCTATATCTTATTTTTATACAAAATAATATAAATGAAGTAAAATTACAATATATAATTTATATTATAAATATTATTAATACTGAAAATCTTATTGATAAAACAATGTTAAATAATTTTAAAATAAAAAAATCAGGAAATTACTTATATTATATCGCTGGATTTAGTATAGCAGGACTACTTGTTATAGGAACCGGATATTTATTTGGCTTCAAAAATATTAGATTACCATTAATTATCAAAAATTAAACAAATATCTTTTAATTTTTTATTTATATTATTAAGATTTCTCCTTTTCTCTTTTACTATAGTATTTTCCTTTAATATATAAATATCATTAGAAAAATTTGTTATAGCTTTACTTGTTATATAATATTGCAAATATTTTACTATTTTGACAATAACATTTTTAATTACAAAATCACATAAATTTTTTTTAATTATATCAGTATAACTTTCACATAATAGTTTTAAACTTTCTCCATTATTTATTTTAAAATTATTAATTTCATTTTCGCCTAATAATAACATATTAAAAACCTTTTTATTAAATATATCACCATCTTCAATACAATATTCGCTCAATTCAAATGTAAATTTCTTTATATTTGAAATAAATTTATCATTATATGTATGAACAACATTTTTTTCAATTTCTATAAATTCTAATATTGATTTTTTTAAATCAATTTCCTTCTTTCTTATTTCTAAAATATAATATGATGATAATACATAATCTAAATTATCATATTTATTAATATCTTCATTATTTTTAATTATATATCTAATTGCTAATTCTATCATATTAATTATTTTAGAAATAGTATCATTACTAATACATAATAATTTATCAATCGGATTAATACTTGTATCTGATATACATTTCTCTATCATATTTCCAACTTTTATCATATCATATTCTCTATATCCTCTAAAACTTTCTATTTTATTTAGAAAATATTTTATATCTATATCAGAAAATACATTTATATTTTCTAAATTTTTATTAAATTCATTAAATAAATCTCTTAAATTATGTCCTATATTAAATTCTATACCATTTGATTCAATAGCATCATTTAAGTCCATTGAAATTTTTGTTATAATTTTTGTTATAATTGATATTCTAGTAGAATTATCCTCAATATCATTACCTAATTCTAATAATTCTAAATTTATATTTTCAATTCTACTTCTTATTTTATCTTCTAAAATTGGTATTTCTAT
>Ga0208088_1000060_pt1 | contig 17784 bp, 17 predicted proteins | sample LakMenEpi02Apr12_FD_150661 | JGI IMG/M metagenome (GOLD analysis project Ga0208088, IMG submission 150661) | Freshwater microbial communities from Lake Mendota, WI - 02APR2012 deep hole epilimnion (SPAdes) | ecosystem: Environmental > Aquatic > Freshwater > Lake > Epilimnion/Euphotic zone ...
AACTGCGCCCATCCGGCAGGATAATAACTGCGCCCATCAGGCAGGATAATAACTGCGCCCATCCGGCAGGATAATAACTGCGCCCATCCGGCAGAATAATAACTGCGCCCATCCGGCAGGATAATAACTGCGCCAATCCGGCAGGATAATAACTGCGCCCATCCGGCAGGATATGTTCTATCTTAAAATAACTAGAAGTTAGGATTTTATTGTTGTAAGTAATGTTATATTTTTATGATCTGTAACAATCGGAGCGCCAGTTACAAATGGGTTAATAACTGTATCCCACAATCCGGAATAAAATTCTTTTGATAGCCGAGTTACATATCCGGGATGATATTTATGATAGCCAGGTAATCCTGGTTGATTATTAATTTCTATTAATACTGGTTTATTTTCATCCGTAACCATCATATCTATCCCGAATATCTGAAATCCAGATTCACATTTATCCATTTTTGCTACTTTATCTGATATTGCTTCAAATACATCTTTAAACATAGCCCGGACATCAATTAATAATTTATCTTTTTCTTCTTCTGTTCCTGGGAAATCATGCGGGAAACTACCTTCCGAAATTTGTAATGATTTTCCTTGATGTGTATCATGTATTTTTTTATTATTATAATCACTATTTATATATGGAGCATTTGATGTAATCAGATTACCAGTATTAAATAATCCAAATCGCATTACATTATATTTATCAATACTTACAATAGCCCATAAACGGATATGAAATTTATATAACTGATTATTATCGGGATTTTTTATCAATTTCGGATTTGTGATATATCGGGATAACACAAACCTATATTTATCATTGAAATATTCATATTTATCAATAACCGCATCTAATTCCTCTTTACTTGTAACAACTTCAATACCCCAACCACTACATCCAAATTCGGGACGCCAAATCCATGGCTCAGTTGGTGTAGGTACAACTTTAACATTTTTATTACCAGGATCAGTTTTTTGATGAAGAATAATAATAGATTCTGGGATATATTTAAGTAAATGAGGTGTATTTATTATTAATTTATGTAGTTTTACTTTATTTGATAATGCAATTACATCTAACCGTCCTTGAACTCGAGCAGGAGCATTTTTAATTGCCATATTATATGATGAATTAGCACTTAAATAGAAATGTAAATCAACCGGTATTTTCATTGTAGCTACCGCGTTAATATCTACTCTACGCCATTTATTTTTAATGGTATATGCTAGGAAATCCCGTTGATTCAACCGTTCTACATCAAATGTATAAGTGGGTCTGTTATTAGGAGCTGGAATAGTATTTATTGGAATAATCTTGAGTGTTTTATCTGGATATGTATTAAGTGGGATCCAGTCAGTGATTATGTATTCAGTATAATTTTGGAATATTTGTTCAGTATAATTTTTAAAATTATCAATAGTATTAATTAATCTAACCATATTTATTTTATACCATTTAATAATATCTTTATGCATTGATCCTGATGGAACTAATACACATGTGTCAACAATAATTGATATGGATTTCATTATATTTATTACTATATCGGGTATCTCTGTTGCTACGGATATTGTTGATGATATAACACGATTATGAACTGTGATTGTATAAATAAAGGAGATCGATTCTTTTATATTTTCAACTTTTTGATAAAGTATAGCGGTGCCTTTCGAATTATATTTGATATAGTTTTGCAATATTGGATGTATTTTGTCTGCGTATACTATTAATTTTTTATGATTAGCAGATGGTCGACTATATTCTTCAAATATCCATTTGTCACCTAATCGATTATGATATTCAGTGTCAATATTCGAATAATTAATACGGGTTTTCGATATTTTAAATGATTTAGGGACTACATGTGGGTAACTCTGAGTAAATAATAGTTCAAATAAATCAATCCAATTATATAATACTGTAACACTCTGGTATTTGAAGTATATTGGTTTCTTGGTATGTTTCAATGCTGTATATACGGAATCATATCCACCAGATGTACTAATAACCAGTTGCTGAGATCTATTGTAATTCATTTTGGGATATATATGAAAATTAATAAGTCCAGCACTTAATAAAGCTATAATACATATCCCAAAGGGGATTACAATTAAATTTGAAGTATATATTGCAATAATAATAATTGAAAATACTATACATATTGCAATAGTATATTCTGTCTGCATCTTTGGATTTGTTCAACAGTATTTTATATAATATATATAAAAAAAATGAATAACCGTAATTTATATTCAAATACTTGTTTTATTTATAATAGATACAATAGATATAGCAGCACGTGGACCCATATCACCAAGGCCAATTTGGCCGGATAATACTCAAGTATTATGTATAAATATTGTTGTTTTTTGCTACATATATTATTATTTTACTGTCGACTCAACCTTTATATTGCTTGACGGATTATAAATGTCCATCATATATATATTATAAGAAATATGTGATAAAAAAATAAAAGTTCTAAAGGTCAATAATTAAACCCTGTTTTATATTATTACTTTTTATTAATTTTGCACACTTTTGCACACTTTTCGCCTTATATTTCTCAATCTAACCACATTTCATTTTATTATCACTTATGTAAACAAATATGAATATAGATATCGTTTAATAATATCTCCTAAACATCACGGGCTTTTTTTTCGGATTGAATCGTGAGGGTCATAATATAAATGGGTTGAGCCGCATACAAATGTACACAGAACATGTATCCGTGAGGGTCACTTTGAGACTTAAAGTAATGAAATGATTTTAGTTGAACATATCATAAATCTATGAAGTAAAAAATGCCAATTTCAACTAACGTCTGAGGCGGCAGTGTAGTATATATGTTAAATAGTTTTTTCATAAAAACTTTTAATTTTATATATAACTTCGAGAGGTCCTTGAAAATGGAATGTAATATGGGTAATATAATATGAAACTTGTTCTTTCATAAAATTTATTGCAGAATATGGAACTTGTATACTATATCCGTTTAACGGATGTACAGTTTTTTCTGTATCTAATGTAATAAATATCAATAATATATCATTTGAAATTTTGGTTATTAGATATTCCGAAAATATAGGTGATATATTATAATATCCATATATTATAGTTCTTGCATGTATTGGTTTTAAATCAGATATTGATTTAACATTATTTACACCATTACAATCAATATATGTAAAATTAGTTACTTTTATATTATTCTGAGTCCAGTTATTAAAATTCATATCATGTAATCCAAGTGATAATTCGTATAAATTATCGTAATCAACTATATCAATAATATCATATATAATTTCTGGGATATTTATAAAACCTCCGTATGATATTCTAGAATCGTACATAATTGCATTTAAATATATTTCTCGTACATCTTTATTATATAATATATCATCAATATAATACCAGTCTTTAGAAATATCAAGTTTAAAATCTTTATATTTTGCAACGATTTTATTTGGGAATGATTCAATAATAATATCCGATTTATTACTGTAATCTGCATTATGTATATCATTATATAAATTATTTAATTCAGTTAATAACTTAGTTGTATTAGATTTTGTTAATCCATGGATTATAGTCAGATAGTAATAAAAATATTCATATATTAAATTTTGGTTATGCCAAGTACTATTATATGATAAAAATAGCATCAATCCAGACCTAAATTTTAATATATCATTATGTTCTTCATTAACAATATATCGTTTTGCTAAACATGATAAAATACTTCGTATATTTAAATTTGTTTTAATCTGATATCGTTTTTCTATATTGATATCGATAGGTTTCAGATATGTATTTTTTATTATACTTAATATATATACGTTAAGTAATATATTACCTTGTATTTTATAAATATCTGTAATATTTTTATTTAATAATAAAAATTTACCGTGATAACCTATATTAAGTGTTATACGTAACAATGATAATATATTTGCAATTGTTATATTTGCAATTGTTATATTTTTATTAATAATCATATATTTTGATTTATAATTTTCGATTATAAGTTGTGCTAGTGAGCAATCGCCACAATTATCAATTCCAGATATATTATCTGTGTTTGATTTATAAAACCCATATTGCTTTTGGATTTGATTATAATAAAATAGATTTTCTCTACGTTTAATATAATCATATAAGCCAAATTTAAGATTTCCAAATATTAATTGGGTTTCACTACTTGTTGTACAATCATATGCTTGTATAATTTCATCACCAATTATATAATTAAATTTCGTTTTCGGATAGTCTGAGATAAAATCAACTTGGTGTTTAACTTTATCAAAATAGTATTTATATTTTTCTGTATTATCCAATAATTTTTTATTATTAAAATATGGCGTTTGAAATTTTAACATTGATAATCTAGGTTGCATTGTATTTATCCATGATAATGTCATAGCACTAGTACCACATATATCAAGATCAGTAATATTGTGTTTACTATTTTTTAATATATTACTTACAAATATAATATTTGGTATATGTTTGAAAAATTCTGCTGTATTATCTTTGAAAAAATCTTCAATAATGATATTATTATATGTATTATTACTAACCATAATTTGTTTGATAACTTCTAAATAACTATTATCAATAACTGCACTTGATCGCCATTTTTCGGATATTGATTTTACTTCATCACTATTGCGATCAAGTTTTTTTATTTTAGTGCCATCGAAAATATTTACTATTCTATTTTTTAAATTATATAGGTTTGTATCAGCACAGCAGAAATATAATACTTGATTATTTGGAACATTATAATGATTTCTACTATTAGATTTATAAATTAAATGTTCAACCGGATCAATCAATATAGCTAGCATATTCGGAAACATTTTATTAAGAATAAATCCTTTATGATTAGGTGATGATCCTGCATATACTAACGTAAACCGATCATTTTGAGACTTATTAGCTGTTGTACAGAAATGAATTTCACTAATAAGTAATTTAAATTGATCAAGATGTTTGGTAGTATAATAATAACATGATGGAACATATTTTAACCTTTCTTTAATATTTCGAACATATAATATTGGATTTAGTGTTTTATTTAGAATATCATCAATTAAGCCTGTTTTATTAAATTTATTAACGCATGTACATACATCATCAGTAACAGTTATTTTACCACCAATAGTTTCGATAGGTTCCGCAGATGCTATATATTTATGTTTATAATGACCTAATATATTAATCATACCTAATGTAATTGCGACAATAACTAAAATAATTATAACACATATTAAAATTTGACTATTAACAATCATACTATCATTACGACTAAAATTTATATATATATATATATATATATATATATATATAAATATTATAAAAATAAATATATAAAAACCTACAAACTAAAAGTTAGGGTTTTATGATCTTCGACAATCGGAGCGCCGGTTACTAATGGATTAATGACTGTATCCCCCACAACTCGGAATAAAATTCTGGATGATATTTATGATAGCCGGGTAATCCCCTTGTTGAATATTAATTTCAATACTTGTTTATTTTCATCGGTATAAACTTAAGAAATGCAATTTGTCCAACTTAAAATAAATAATATGACCCATGATATGCATCATAAAACATCGAAGTTCTTATCTGATAATTATAAGACGATAATCTATCCAAAGTTCAATATTAAATGTGTAATAAAAAATATTGAAACATAGGTAAAGATACAGCACGTCGAATGTATTTATGGGCACATTATACGTTTCGTGAATTATTAAAATATAAAACAGCTTTAAGAGGAGGTAAAGTTGTTGATTGCACTGAAGAATATATAAGTAAGACCTGTTCTTACTGTGGGAAACTCAAACACGCGTTAGGTGTATCTAAGACATTCAAATGTCCATTTTGTGAATATGATGTATATCGGTACGTAGGTGCAGCGCGTAATATTTACTTAAAAAATCATCATGTGATTATGCGTGGAAGCCTACCCCCCTCAAGTCCTGTATATGTGTCGCATTCATAAATGAGATACCGTGGTGTTCTCTCGGAAACTAATGACACACATACTTTGAGACTTAAAATAATGAAATGATTTTAGTTGATAATAATTCAAATAATTCAAATAAATCGATCCAATTATCTAATAAAGTCTTATCATTCGCGCTCCGCGGTTGAATGGGTCCGCGCGCCCCGCGGTATTAAATGATACGATTTGTTCAGCCATACCAGATTTTTTGCTATGTATATGATATGTAGCACTTAATAATCCTAAAATAACTACCCCGAATGGAATTATAATATAATTAGATGTATATATTGATATTATTATAATAATGATAACTATACATATTGCAATAATATATGTTACATTCATATTTTTTATATGTTTACTATATTAAGTTATATAAAAAATGAATAACCCAATTTATTTAATATATAACTTAATATATTTAGATAGATCTCATATTTTACTATGAATTCTCCAGATATTCAATATTGTTGCCTAAAATGTCAGAAAAATATTCATATATTCAACCATGATATAGTATATTGTATAGACTGTGGAAACACAGATATTAACACTGTATGTCAATTAAAATGTATGGCATGTTTGGCCACATACACAATAATTGAAAAAGTAAATAGAAATTTAGATCAAAAAAGCGAATATATCTGTCCATCATGTACATATATTATAAAAAATATGCATTCACACAAACAACTTCAAAGTGTCTCCGCGGCGCGCGGGCCCATTGTATCCGCGGCGCGCGGGCCCATTATCTCCGCGGCGCGCGGGCCCATTATCTCCGCGGCGCGCGGGCCCATTGGTCTGAAGAATTTAGCATAACTGGCAGAATCGTATCCCGCATAATGCGGGCCCATTATCTCCGCATAATGCAGGCCCATTGGTCTGAAGAATTTAGCATAACTGGCAGAATCATATCCCGCATAATGCGGGCCCATTATCTCCGCGGCGCGCGGGCCCATTGGTCTGAAGAATTTAGCATAACTGGCAGAATCGTATCCCGCGGCGCAACTGGGCGGATTAATTACTGTATAATTTTGCAGAATAGTGTCACTAAACAAGCATGATATCATCAATATTCTCAGATTCATAAATATTATCAAATTTATCTACTGGATCTGAATTTAGTAGTTCATTTATAATAGATTTGCTTGAATCAACAAGTATTGATATATTACATCTATTTTCATACTCATATATAGTCTCTTTCAGATAAATTGGACTTTCAGGATCCTCAGACCATGTAACATATCGTTTAAGTGTACGAGGTGGTATTCCAAATTTTTTTTCAATTTGTATTGTGTTCATTCCGCCATTCCGCCATACAAAGACCGCAGCCTGCACAATTGGCAATCTATATTCGTCGTTCCATCTAGATTTTCTCCGTTTAAGTATTTTTTTACGACTTGACATCTATGTGAATATGTTGTATTAGAGGGTATCAGAATTAGTTTATATATTCATGATTACAAAAATTCAAATTTGAATAGTCCCATTATATATAATTTATATCAACTAATACACTTATTTAGCTTAAATTTAATTCTCTCCGCAGCGCAGTGTTCGACTACAGTAACGCATTTATAAATCATGGCTGAAAACGTTAAAAATACATATGATCCGATTATTGTGGCACGGGTAGTGCTTGCTACAGCTAAATCAGAACTTAATAATATTAGACTTAATGCATCCACATCATACGATGTAGCCCAACGTGTATGTGAAATTGCAAATGCTGAAAATAAGACAGCTTTGGAATTCCAATCAACAAAACATGAAAACAAAGTTGCTAAATCTAAATCGGACTTGGAGCATATTAGGAATGATAATGAAGGTAAGATTAATGCAGCAATTATAAATGTAAAAGCAGCACAGACATCATTGGAACTTATCATCCAAACACAGATTATGGGTATTGAATCTCAACTACAACAAACTGCAGTAATTGCTACGATGCAAGTTAATGCAACTGAATCTAATCACAAACTCGCGTTGACAGAACTTATTCAGCGTCAGAAAACTGAGATTGAAACTCTAGTATCGCAACAACGTCAGCAAATTACGGATATTAAGACCCATTCAGCCACTAATTCGGATGAAATTAAATCAAAGCTTAATAATTTGAAGACTGAACTCGACGCTCTGCATGTGTAATATTGAGTTTTATAGCGCCTAATATGTATAAGAAAGCTATTGATTCTATTAAATATGAAATTTCTATGTTGACATAATATTTTGTCAAATTTGAATTTTTTATTTTAAATAACTTATTCACATTGTTGTTGTTATTAGACTTTAATTTTGACTGCAATCATGACTACCAACCCGGATGTCGATACACTATTTAAGGAAGTCGAAGATAAACTTAATGATGCAACTAAAATGTTGTATCATATAAGAAGACATACAGATTATAATAATGAACTTGCACAAAATCAAGTAAAACGAGCAAATACCGAAATTTTAATTGCTCAAAAAAAAGGTCAAAGTTACACGGTTCTAGATGAACTTCATCGCAATAAATACAATGCGTACAAAAACGTAGCCAAAGTATTGGATGATGGCAGAAATAGTGTCAAAATTGCATCTGATACTGTAGATGGATTAAAATATACATGGACTATGATGGATAAGCTTACAAAGGTATTGATTCAGTAATTTTATGAAAAAAATAATTAACCTATTAGATGGGTGGATGTGTTTTTTTTAATTATAAACCTATCCTGTCGGATGGGCATAAAGATTTTTCCGCTAGTTGCGGGATATAATTCTGCTAAATTATGCAGTTATTATTCTGCCAAATTAGGCAGTTATTGTTCTGCCTGCAGACCAAATGGGCCCGCGCGCCGCGGAACACCTATCCTGTCGGATGGGCATAAAGATTTTTCCGCTAGTTGCGGGATATAATTCTGCTAAATTAGGCAGCTATTGTTCTGCTAAATTATGCAGCTATTATTCTGCCTGCAGACCAAATGGGCACGCGCGCCGCGGAATACCTATATATTATTCTTAAGATGAATATTCAATCAATTCCTGAGTAGCAATATCTAACTTGGTAACATAGCCAATAAGTTGTTCTTCATGAAATTTAGTCGATTTCATACATTGTTCAATAATAGCAGTTGTTTCAGCGCCAAGTTCATTTGTAAATTTTTTCAGCGTTTCATCGAATTCAATTTGTAAAGATTGTTTTTTAGATTCGAAAAACTCTTTTTCCATTTTACTAATATTATCAATCATAAAGTTCTGCATCTGACTTGCAATTTCTTGGTCAGATGTATAATCTGGAGTAACATATATTTCAACACAATATCCAGTTGTGTAATCATATTTTTTACTAATCAAATCCATTTCATTTTGAAATTCATTATTATGTTTAGTTTTGAATTCTTGGAGCATCAGTTGCTGTCGTTCCTGAGTTTCTTTAACCGTTTGATCATCGACCATACGCTGTAATTTATTAACACCCGTTTGATGTGATATTAGTGTATTAAGAAGATCAATATAAATCTTGTACCTAGAAATTAATCGTTCAGTGATATGAGGATAGAAATCTTCAGGCATTGCAATATATTGACCCTTTAGATTTTCGATAGACTGCTCAAGATCAGCTAGTGCGAGTGACATATTTATAAACCCCGTTAATATGAATAAACCCTTGTAATATGAATATATATTATATAATTAAAAAATATACAATTCAAATTTAACAAAATACTATTTCTTGTTTTTTAATCCAAATTTGAATTTTATATCACCATAAAATTTAATCATAACCCACTTCAGTTTCATTGGATTTCAAACTTGTGTGACGTTCAACATGGCACAATCGGGCGGAGGATCGAAGGAAGACTACAGTACATATGAGCAGCAGCTAAATCCGGAAAAAGATAGTATTTGTCCGAGTAAACCTGGGGAAACCCATAAAATCAAAGTAATCTATATTTTCCTGGATGTATCCGGTTCTATGAAGGATGTGGTTCCGGTTGTACAGAAATTTATGGCGGGATTAAGTACAAAATATCCGCTTATTGATCTTATCTTAGTCCCATTTGGGTATTGCCCAAATGGGGATAATGCATTGAAAATAGTAAAATATAGGGTCCAAACATATGCCGAATTTGTGAGCCAAAATATCAGCTGGTGTGAATTTGGAACTAATCAGTATGCACTTGTCGAATTTCTTAAATCATTTACTGGTGAAATTCCATTTGGATTCATTTTCATTGGAGATGGTCAATTTACTGTATTTCAGAATGGTTATAACTATGATGTACCCGCTACTGATTTTATTAATGCACTAACAAATGCCGCTATTGTTGGTAAACTCAATAACTGTGGATTTCTACATTTTATTTATTTCGCAACCAGCTCTAAGGCAGCAACAAATAAAAAGCTTGAAGAATATCTTAGTAACAGTTTTCAGACTGTACTTCGAGTTAACAAGCAGACATGTATTCCGTATTCAACTGGTCTAACTACTAATTTTCCTATGACAGTAACTAAATATAATCCCGACTATTATACTATTCCGGGGTTTCAAATCAGAGCATGTCTATTCCCTCAGACTATTGTTAAATTAATTGATACACTTGGTGAACATCGATCCCAATTTATTATGGTTATGATTGAGTATATGATTCGTGCAATGACGACTGATTGGAAGTTATTTGCACTCAAAAACAGTGTATATTCGACATTACACCGTGTACTTTCTATGATGAAGAATACTCGACTTATTGATTTAATGACTGATGTGGTTGAATTTGTTGCTAAAACAGCTAAGTTGTGGAACATTCCTATTACAGAAAAGCCTACATCGGCATATACAATCGAAGATATCTATACTGATGTTATTGATAAATGGGCTATGAGTCGTCCTGATAAAATTAACGTATTCGAGGCAATTGGTAAACTTCGGAAGGAAGCATTTGGTGGTGAAGAACAGCTAAACTATCTGAAGTGGCTTAATAATCGTACGGCGTCATATAAGGTAGTTATTAAGACAACATTTGTAGTAAATCCACTTGGTAAGTATTCGATGAAGGAATTTGTTGAATTTGCACGTACTTTATTTGATAATATTATTGTTCTATCAGCGGAATGTGACATCCCAGATGGGTATAAGTTCTTGGCTATGGTTTCAACTATCGGTGAATGCCGCTGGACGGCACTTAAGTCATTAACTGAATCTATTGGTGTCGTATTGAATACATCTAAGACATTTGTTCTAGGCTGTGCGTTGTACGAGGCTATTACATCTGAAGTATCAAGTGCTGCGACGGATAATTCGAAGAATCTATACCGACTTTCCGAATTATTTAACACAGCTAGATTTACGGATCCTACCGTAGCAGAAGGAGTATTCAAAGCCCGGGACCCAAAAACGGGTAATGAGTATTTCGAAACTAGTAATTTCTCGCCACATGTGATTGGACTAGTATTGAAGTTTATTAGTGATCGTGGTCTTAAATTTAAGACTATGGATGATATTATCTTACCATTTATGAATATGAAACAACAATTTGAAAATATTAAGAGTATGATTCAAAGAGTTATTGGTGCATTTCAATTATATCAAGTAAAAGTTGCAGGCTGTAAGCATCCTAATCATGGTAAATTGTTTAAGCTCCATTATAAGAAGAATCCGAATGATAATGTACCATCTATCGGAATTCTTTATTATTCTAAAAATAGTATTATCAAATTTATGTATCTTGATGATCATCCTGAACCCGGTACGCTATTCAACCGAGACTGCTACTTGATTCGAACAGGACAAAATCCTACCGATATTGGACAGTTTGTAGGTGATTTTACTAAGTTCGATTTGAATTCGGATTGGAAGAATAATGCGGCTATTCGTCAAATCAACAGTTTATTATATCATGAATATCGGGAGAAATTTCTTAAGGGAGATTATAGTTCCAATCATGATGAGATTATGACAAAGATTACAGGTTATATGGCTGAACGTGAAGCGACATTTGGTGGTGAAAAAATCCGGTATGTGACTCATGCACGGTCATTATCTGTTATTGATGCATGCCGGATGTTGGGTATCCCGGAGTCTCAATTTGATTTATATAACAGCGGACATTATTCGATTCAAGCGTATGTTGCGGCTAAAACAGCGGCAGATATTAACCCAATCACGCAGTTTAATACACGACCAGATCTCCGAGTTATGAATGATGATACGAATGCACCGGTGACCTCTGATGAAGTGCGACTTGTTGTAAATGTTAAGAACCCTGAATTCCCGGATTGTGTTATGTGTGAATGTCCGATTATTCCAGGATATGATAATTTGATTACGAGTTGTGACAACTGTAAATATTATATCTGCCATAATTGCCAATCATCACAGCGTAGTCTATTCACAGCTGCAGTTAAAAAGGGTGGACGTATCCCAGTTAATCTCTGTGTATGCCCGGAGTGTGGGGAATTTTCTAAGACAATGTATAAGTTAGTAACTAGTAGTTATTATGGAACTGCAACTCGCGTACAAAAACTTGTCGAATCTGGGAAGCCAATTTACGCTTGTACAGCGGCTAAACATGGACAGTGTCGTGGTATTGTATGTGTTGATGATATCGGATGTGTACAGGCGGAAGGTGCCGCCGGAATCTTCTCATGTGAAAGTTGTAGTTCTGGAGAACAACCTATTCTTATCAAGTGTCCGGGATGTGACGGATATATGACACATAACGGTAACTCATGTAATATGATGCGTCATTGCATGTATGGTGAACATGGATGTTATCGTGATAATTGTCCGGGCTGTGGACCTGGTAAAGATTGTTGTGGTGCAAAGTTCGTACTATCTAAGGAGGTCTGTGTGTATGTACCAGTCACGATTACGATCCCGAGTGACAGACTCAAAATCACTATGGCGGACTTATTTACAATGAATAGTGCCGGGAAGATTGTGTCATTTCGACCTTAAAAAGGTATGATAATATGTTAAATTTGAATTTTTTTAATCTCAGTAATTTATTAGCGATTTAGAACTGTTCGAGTCATTTGTGTTGACGGGGTTTGATAGTGAAAATCGACGAAATTACGTTTTGGTGCAAAAAAATCAACATGTCGTACATCCGCAGGGATCTGAAGACCGCGTACAAGACTCTAGCCCGCAAACAAAAAATCTGTGACAAGCATGAGGTCCAGTTCCGCGATGCTGTCTTCGATGCGGTCGGAGTTGTAGTGCCTAAAGGTGGTGAATATGGCGCTTTCATTGCCTATGGTGCAGACTATGAGAAGGTCGCACAGGCGTGGAAAAAGTTAAAAAAAGCTCGTGCTGCTGAACGCGAAACGAACGCCTACGTTGCGGCGTTGGAGTTCGGCGATGTGGCAAAGACCGAGTACGGGTACGATGTGACGCCGGGCAGCGAAGTGGAAGCGTTCAAAGACATCGGAGTGATGTCGAAAACGAACATCCGGATGTGTGGGATCGCGACTGAGAAAGAGAAGTACGATCGGTTTGTTTCGGCATGGAACGCTTTTAACAAGGCGCGCGTCGAGGCTGACAAGGCGCGCATTGAGGCTGAAAAGGTGTAGATTGAGGCTGTGTGATGAGTAGTAGTGAAACCAAAATACACAATTGGTTTTTTTGTAGTGGACTATTGTAATTTAGTTACAATACCTGCATGGGTAGAATAAATGTGGGATATGATTTTTTAATAATCGATATTGCATATTTTTTACGCACCATATCCGGTGTTACTGCTTTTATATCGGATTCTATCAAATCATACCATTTCTTAATTCGAGTTTGTACTTTTTCTTTCCATTCTATATTACTATGATATGATATACCATCATCACTAATCCCCAATCCATCATAAATCCATTGAATATGGTCGAGAATACCTATACTTGATAATAAAATCGAATAATGTATATTAGCACATGTAATAACGTTTATTTTTGGATTAAATGTCCGCAGATATTCGATCGGAGTATTGATTAAAATAAATGGATGAATATGTAAATTTTCTATAGCATACATAAGTTGTACGAATACAGAACTATCTACGATTATATTATCATGATATCGAGATCCTAGTACATATTTAATTCCAGAAATAGATAATGACATTTGACGATGATGATATTCAATCAAGATACTACCTTCTACTAGTATATTTGATTTTCTTTCAAGTGTCCAATCATCGGTTTTAAGTTGTGTCATAATCCCATATTTAATATATTTATCTAAAAACCGTACGACTGATATTATCTTTTTGATGTTATCATAATTATCTGAATGTTCTTTGAAATATTGTTCCATTTTATATAAGAATTTATCAGTTATTATACTGTATTTTTTTGTAAAATTTGAATTTTTTATATAAATAAGTTCATACACTGTCGACTGCATATATATAAATACAATGGACGAGATTTCTGAAATATATGGCAAATTTTGTATATGTCGTACACTTAACGATTTTCCTATTTCAGGAAACTATACAAGAGAAAAATTCCCAGATGGTGTTGCAACACTATTGAGAAATACTATATGTAAAACAGGACTCATTAAAAAAGATAACAGAAATATTATAATGGCTATAGGATCTGGAAATATTAATAATGACACAAATTGCGAACAATATACTATATTATATGTACCATTTAGTCATGTTCCAGATGTTCTAACTATGATGTATGATGATCCGTATATCGAAAGTATATACTCCGAATTAACAGATATGTTATCATATCCTAACATATTCGAGCGATCATCCGTATTTGCAGTAACATTACAATACGATTATACATGTATATTTCAAATGAATTTATGAATAATAAATACGATAGTCCATATAATTAGTGTAGATCCGCATAAGAAAATTGCACTTGCCCAGCCAATTTTGTTACAATAATCTGGGTCATCATGTCGGAATCGGTATTTGGGAAATACTGAATCCATAATAACAAAGTGAATTAAATAATATATATGGGATTCAAATTTTGAATGAACAAATATATATCATATATATATATAGATTCAAAATGGACCAGTTTGATTGGGGCGATTCAGATGAAACGGATGATGAATTTTTCTCTAGGACGAATGAGTTATTAAAGCGGACCCCTCTTGTTGAAAAAATGATAAATATATGGAATTTTAAAATAAAAAATATCCGGTGGAACAAGGCACTTCATAATCCAATGATTGCGTATTTGGGATATCCAAAAAATAATACTATATTATGTTCTATATCATTTAAAAACTCAAAACAATCACATCTTAGTTTTATAATCCAATTTTCACCGGATATCAAACGTGTATTTGCGAGTTATGAACATAATTTTGTTGAGTTTGATGTCGCATCTGAGAAGATTTTAGATTTTATTAGCACCATAATTAATCAACATATTAATGGTACATATAAAGAATGTGATGATGATAATAAACCAATGCCATCATGGGTTAAATAGCAACTATACCATTTGTATATTTTTTTGTAAGTGTACGGAATCGGATCGGAATACGGATTCTATTCTTAGCAATATACATATTAACCCGAGTTTTCGATTTAATCTCGTCACTATCTGCATATGCACTTCCTGAACCGGTTGGACCATCTAAACTAGTGGTTTGAATAATTGGATTCAAATATAACTTATATGTATTATTTGTAGATAATACAATTCCACTTGCAGTACTAGTAGTGTCAATCGGATCCAGACCGATAATATGACCTTCCGGACGATTAATATATCTATTAAGAGTATGATTTTGAGTTATTTTGTCATCATAATAGTTTTCGAATCCTTTAAAGAATATCCGATCTCCGACCAATAAAGTTAACTGACCCGTTGGTTCATTAAACCGAATTTGAATAATATTAGTACCGGTAAACGCAGTCGTATCCATTGCATAAAATGATACACCATAAATTACATCAGGTGGCATCTTAAGTGCATAATCAGGATTAAAGAAATTAACAACCATACCATGTACATGATTAATAGGATCTGTAAACACATAATTATCGTCAATCGGTGTTAATAATATACTATTACCGTTTGTGTGTCCGGTTACAGAACTAGATCCAGGTCCAGATCCAGTTGTTTCAAATTCAAAATGGTGACGCGCATCTTCATTATCCATAAATGACTGAGCACTAATATCACGCATATACATAGTAATTCTTCGATGAGCATATTGTTGAGTGTGATCAGCTACAGTCGATATACTTGTAGATGGTACTGTTGTATTTTGAGTCAGATTCAAAACAGATAATGATGGGTCAATAGCATCTATTACACTTTTGTTAAATGAAACCAATGATGTAAGTGGGATTGTAAATTTACTCACAGTCATTTCGATAATCCGGGTAATATCGTCTCTAATTCCAATCGCTTGATCTCGAGTTGCGCCTCGAGGATTGAAATGAAATTTATATTCTCCACGATCTGGACGTGAATCTTCCAGTTTTTGATATGAATCTAAAATCATATAATGATCACTAATTCCAAGTTGTTTCATATCTCTACATTCCCATTCCATAACTTTCTTATGATAGACATCCATTAAATCTTTTGACTGTTTTAGATCCTTTTTAATATCAAATAATGATTGTAATACGATTTCCGATTTACGATCAGTAAATTCATTTCCAGTATATCGAGACATAATAGCGTATTAGATATTTTTTTGACTTAAATAATAATATATATAATATAGAATCTTAATATTATTTAAGTTAAAAAAATATCTAAGTCATTATATATTTAACCCCACCAAGGTTTCTTCTCTTCATCAATTACTTCCGGTATAATATATTTATGGATTAGTTTACGAGTGCTACTTACTGGATTTACACGATCATTATCATCACGAATTATTTTTTCTCGCACAGATCGTGCATCTGCATCATAACCAATATTGTTTTTATCAATAATTTTACTTAACATATTTTTTGGCGGTAATATATCAATCTTACCTTCATACGAATCATATACGCCCGAAATAGCTACATCACGTGGTATATCACGTGTATTACATGAATCCCGATATAAATCATATTTATTATTGAATTGATCGATTACTAGAGGATCTCGCGGTATTACAGTCGGAGGATCTAGTGTATCAGTATGTGGATCAATTGCATTTTCAAAACCATTTTTTTCGGATTGATTTTGTAGATGACGATCATTAATAACAATTAGTTGTGAACTAATAGCTAAGAAGTTAGCAACTAGACCTACGATTAATATAGCCATAATTTTATCTTTAACAAGTATCATTATAATGATAATAACAATAAAGGTTATCCCTATGAATATTTCCTGATTTAAAGTTAATCCCATATTCTGTTTCGCCATTTTTATATAAATATATAATAAAAAAAATTTATGTTTATATATCAGACTTATTTTGATGAATGTTGACGCAGCCATAATTGCGGAGGTTAATGGGACCGCACGCCGCGGAGATGAATGAGTCCATATGTTGCGGATGCTATCCTGCCGAAAAAATGCAGTAATCTTTCCGCATATTGCGGATGTTATTCTGCTTAATTTGGCAGTAATCTTTCCGCATATTGCGGATGTTATTCTGCAAAAAAATGCAGTAATCTTTCCGCATATTGCGGATGTTAATGGGACCGCGCGCCGCGGGCATATTGCGGATGTTATTCTGCTGAATTTGGCAGTAATCTTTCCGCATATTGCGGATGTTATTCTGCAAAAAAATGCAGTAATCTTTCCGCATATTGCGGATGTTAATGGGACCGCGCGCCGC
>Ga0208088_1000061_pt1 | contig 17668 bp, 12 predicted proteins | sample LakMenEpi02Apr12_FD_150661 | JGI IMG/M metagenome (GOLD analysis project Ga0208088, IMG submission 150661) | Freshwater microbial communities from Lake Mendota, WI - 02APR2012 deep hole epilimnion (SPAdes) | ecosystem: Environmental > Aquatic > Freshwater > Lake > Epilimnion/Euphotic zone ...
ATTTTATTTATTAAATTTTATTTATTAAATTTTATTTTTTGTTATAGTTATAATTTCTTCAACATCAGAATCAGTATCTTCAGCATAACAATTTGTTTCATTAGTATCAGTAGTTATTTTATTATTAATATTTACCCCTAAATAATTTTTTATAAAATTTTTATAATAATCATTACCTGTAATCTTTATATCACTACTAATAAATTTTTTTACAGATCTTTTGAAAGTAGTATTTGTATCTTGTAAAACATTATCAATAAACTCTCTACCTTTTCCAGAATCAATAAGAAGATATGCATTATATGAAAATAATATTGAAGTAATATTACCATATATTATCCCCTGATAACCTGATATTAAATTTGATATGATTGCAGGATTAAGTGTTATTGATTGTAAATTTAATAAATCAGAAACAGAACTAAACATACTTTTAAATACCTCAAAATACATACCAATAAATGCTTTTATTTTTAATTGATCATTTGAATTATTAATAATATTTATAAATTCATCTGAACTATGAACTATATTATCAAATAATGCATAAAAACATTTTAATTTTAATGATAATGCTAAATCATTTTTTCTTTCTAATTTAATTTTATCATAATCATTTGATCCTTTATTATTTAATAAAAGCTTCATTGTAAAATCACTATATACAAAATATTCCATTATATTTGATACAAATCCTGATAATTCTACATCATCATTAATATTATTTCCAATACTTGAATTAAATGCATATACTAACACATTTCCAAATTCTCTAAATAAATGTACAACTTCATTAATTGTTATGCATTCTGAATTTAAATCATTATATGAACTCATTATACATAAATTTGGAACTAATATTGATTTAGATTCAGGATCTATAAAATTATCACTTAATTTAATAAATGTTGTTAAATTTGTTTTCTTTAATTTTCTCTTTAATAAATCTAAATGTAAATAAGCTTTTAATATATTATTTTTTTCATCAATTAATTCGAATGATATAATATTTTTACCAAGAGGTTGATCATTTATCTTTTTAATATTAATACCAAATATTTTTGTAAAACAAGTAATAATAACAGCTAAAACATTTGAAGGTGAAAATTTTATATTACTTGAAAGTTTATTTGTTATATAAATAATATCATGTAATTCAAGCAAATCATCATTTTTTTTATTTAATTCCATTTTTAGTGATTCAAGTTCTGTTCTTATTTTAATATTCAAATTATTATCCAAAAGATTTACTAAATTTTTTATATCATCACTGTCTATATCATTATCAACCAATAATGTAAAATAATTTTTTTCATCTAAAATTTTTGCATAAGTATCACGTAATAATATTAATTTTATAGCATTTGGTATTGTTGTTAATAAATATTTAAAATATTGATTTTCTATTTGTTTTCTTACATTTCTATCAGGTATTCTCTTAAAAAGATAATATAGAGTATTTCTATTTAATTTAATTTTATTTGTTTCATCATAAACAGAACTTAAAACTGTATCTGATTCTGTTCCTAAATTTTTTTTATCTATATCTATATGAACAGAATTATGTAAGGAATTTAATATTTCAGATTCAATTAGTTCTATATTTTTTATCAAAGATATTGTAATTTCCATTGTTTTTTTATCTTTATGACAATTATGTTTTTCCATAGATTTTTTTATTTTTTCTAAATATACATTATTTGTTTTATTTTTACCTATTATATAAATAAGTTTATCATATAATTCTTTATCAGTATTAAATTCTAAATTATATGAATATAATTTATCATCTGCAATTTTCCAATATTTAAAATCATCATCACTTGATACTAAGCTTGAATATCCAACAAATGATGAAAAAGTATTATAAACATATGTATCATTAAATATCAGTTTTATAAATAATTTAACATCTGATGTTAATATAAGTCTTTTTTTTATTTCTCTTGATTTTTCTATAAGTTTATCAGCATAATTAGTAATTTCATTTTTTCTCAAATTAATAAATCCACAAATTATATCCATTTTATAAAATGATATTATATATTATATTTTTATATTTATCCTCATCAATTATTTAAAAATTGAAAATATATTAAAAAGATATTATAAATCATATAAATACGGATATTAAAAATATGTATAATAAATCTATATTATCTAATAATAATTTGCTATATGAATCAACATTAACAAATTCTTATATATTATTTGAAATTAAAGATAATAATGCAATTATAAATGATATTTATATTTTTCAAGATGATATAAAATTATACTTATTATTATTAAAATCAGTATTTCATGATCTAGAAAATAAAGAAAATATAAAAAATATAATACAAAATGTATCACTGGATGATTATAATTTAATATTTAAAAATGATTGGCATCTTTTATTAAAAGATAATTATTATGAAATATGTTCGGTATCAATTGAAATAGAAAATGCATTGGAACTAATGAGTAAAGCATTTGGTATGGGGGATTTTTAATTAATTAAAAAAATTAAATATTATTTAATTTAGTTAAAAGATTCTAAAAATAAATATTTCCTATATTATAATGGAAGATATATTTTATGAAGCATTATATAAAGTTATAATTGATAGAAATGAAAACAATTATATAAAAATATTAAATTATTTAGAAGATAAAAATTTTGATTTTTCACAGCTAGATATTTTAAAAAAAATAATGTTTTTAATGTTCTCTAAAAATCTATTAAAATCATATAAAATAACTATGATTGTTACAACAAAAAAATATGTTTATAATTTATTACAAAAAAAATTTATAAAAGGTTTTATATTTTCAATGAATGATAATCAATCTGATAATATTATTGAATTTGGAAATAAAATTAATTTAATTCTTATTATTATTATAAAAATGGATAACATCGAAAAAAAAATAAATAAAAAATCAGAATGGATACATAGGGAAGAAATTATAAATAGAATAAAATATATAGTTAAATTTATACCTTTAAAAAAATTAAAAGATATGGATGTAAAAATGGTATATCTAGATGATTTATTACATATGAAATATTCTGAATTGGAAAAATATTTTATAAATATGTTAAAGACTATAATAAAATATCTAAAAATTGTTAAATTTTATTGTGATATATATTTGACTCTATTATATAATAAAGATATGAATATAAATCTAGTATTTTCTAAATTTTCACTAAAATTGATTGATAAATAATGATATATTTTTTTGTTTATTTAATAAAAAATTGAATTAAAAACTAAGAAATATAAAACACATATAAGGTTATAAGAAATATAATACTATATATATGGATAATAATTTAGAAAAAAAAGAAGAGATTGTAAAAAAAGAAGATGATATTTTATATGAAAATTTCGAGGATATGACATTTTTAGAAAATAATTTAGATCTATTAAAAGGTATATTTGACTATGGATTTACATCTCCATCTAAAATTCAAAGTCTTACATTAAAACATATTTATGGAGGCAAAGATTTAATCGCACAATCACAATCAGGAACAGGTAAAACAGGGGCTTTTGTAATTGGTGCTTTATTAAAAATAAATCCTGAATTTAAAAAACCACAAGCTATTATTATAGCGAATACAAGAGAATTATCAACACAAATATGTAAAGTTGCAACAGAATTAGGAAAATATATGAAAATTAATTGTGAATTGTGCATTGGAGGTGTCCCGAATGATTTTAAAAAAATAAGATCATCGCATATATTAATAGGTACACCTGGTAGAATGAATGATTTAATATCTAAAAAACAATTTGATATTCGAAAAATAAATTTATTTGTAATTGATGAAGCAGATGTATTATTAAAAGATGATTTTTCTGAACAAATAAAATCAATATTTACAGAAATGAGAAAAAATACACAAATATGTATATTTTCAGCAACATATCCTAAAAAAGTTTTAGATTTAGCAATGGAAATAATGAATGATCCTGTAACAATTTTACTCAAAAAGGAAGAATTAAGCTTGGATTTAATTAAACAATATAGAATATATATTGGAAATGATGATATGTATAAATATTCTACTCTAAAAGATTTATATAAAAGTATTTGTATAAGCCAATGTATGATATTTGTTAATTCAAAAGAAAAAGCAAATATGTTAAAAATAAATATGGAAAAAGATGGTCATACTGTTGGAATGATACATGGTGATTTGTCTCAGGAAGAAAGATGTAATATATTGAAAGAATTTAGATTAAATATAATTAGAGTATTAATATCAACTGATGTTCTTTCTAGAGGTATTGATGTTCAACAAATTGGTCTTGTTATAAACTATGATCTTCCTACAGATTATGCAGAATATATACATAGAATAGGAAGATCTGGAAGATTTGGTAAAATAGGGGTGGCTATAAATTTAGTAACAGATAGGGATCTATATTTATTGAAAGAAATAGAAAAATTCTATAAAATAGATATAAAACCAATGCCTGTTGTTGAAACTATTAATGGATTCTTAAGTGGATTAAATGGTCATCTTAATTTGAATACTAATTAAATATCAATAAAATAAAAAGGTATTAAAGGGTCCATATTAAATAGTAAAATAACAATTAACATATATTTTATTTCCATATTTTATTTTAGCAATTTGTAGATTAATATTTTTTTTATCAATAAAATTATGATTTTATTGATTAGTTAGACTCTTTGATTTTTTTATTGGTGAAAAAGATTTAAAAATCCAAATAAAATAATAAAAAATTGATAATTAAAATATACTATATTACAATTTTATCTATATTAAAACATATATAATCATATATAATCATATATAGATATGTATACTATATCAAGAACAGAAAAAGTATTTGGAATATTACAATTAAGTTCTAAAAATATATATAAAACAAATAATCCAACAACAATAATGAAATATTTTACACCTTATATGAGATTTGATCATGAATTTTTAGTAATGACCAAGAAATTATTAGATTTAAATGATTACTATATTGTTATACATGATGTACATTTTGATGAAGAAAAAAGAAAATATATTGGTACTGTATTAGAATATATTTGTAGAGTAACAGAAATACCAGATACATTAAATATACCAAAACTTATAGCAATTTGTAATTGGGGTGGTATCGGTAAAATTAAAAAAATTATGAATGATTATAATGATTTTGATTTAACACCAGAAAGAGAATTTTTTGAAGGAGATATTTATAGTATTGATCCAGAGGGATGTATTGATATAGATGATGCTTTACAATATTATTATAAAGAAGATAAACATTATTTCATAATTCATATAGCAGATGTTTCATCATATATATCTTCAGATTCACCATTAGATATAGAATTATCGGAAAGATGTGAAAGCGTATATTTAAATGATATTACAATACATATGATACCAGAAGAGATATCAATAAAAAAATGTTCTCTATTTGAAGGAGAAGAAAAAAGAGCATTCAGTATAGTAATTATTGTGGATAATATTAATGAATTTAAAAAAGATAAAATAGAAATAAAATTTATTAAAACAAAAATAAAAGTAAAACAAAATTTAAGTTATGATAAGGCTCAAAAAATAATTAATAAAAAAGAGGATAGTAATTTATTAATATTATATAATTTTGGCAAATGTATTGGAAATTATTATAGTAATAAAGATAATTATGATACGCATATAATGGTTGCAAATTATATGATTTTAGCTAATAATTTAGTAGCAGACCAGTTAGCAAATTATGAAGGGTCCTTATTAAGAAAACATACTGGAGAAAATATAGAATGTTATTTAACAGATGATAAAAATTTATTAAACATTTATAAAAATCTATTTATGGATAGAGCAGAATATATTTTAAATGATTTTAAAAAAGAGACAAAACATTTTGGTTTAAATTTAGAAAAATATACACATTTTACATCTCCAATTAGAAGATATGCAGATATATTAGTACATAGAATGCTATATGATTCTATTATAAATAGAAAAATAAATTCAAATATGAAATTAGAAAATTTAATTAGAAAAATTAATAAGTATAAAAAATTATATAATGATTGTGAAACTTTAAGTAAAATATTTAATTTTAATAAAGATCTATTAAATAAAGAGAGTATATTAGATTTTACTGGTAATATTGTGTCATTTGATGATAATAATATTAAAGTACATTTAGACGATATAGATATAGTAGTTACAGTTAATATAATACATAATAAATTAATTAATTTGTATAATATTGAATTAGATAAAGATGATTTTAAAATATATAGTAAAGATGATAAAGAAATAATAATATTAAAACTATTTCAAAAAGTATCAATAAAAATATATAGACAAATAAAAAATATTAAAATGTTTCAATGTGAATTGATAAAATAATTTTTTCTATTTTATAATTTAGAATCTTTAAATCTTTTTCACTAGTAAAAAAGATTGTAGAGTTTAAATTAAATTACCTATAATAATGGATTTTTTAATAAATATACTACAAATATACATTCTAACATTATTTTATCTTTTATCTCTTTTTTATTTATATCTATCTGTTTAAATGAAGGAACCATCATATCATCAAATAATAACCATCTACCATCATCTGTTAATACATATGAGAAATAATGTCCTGATTTAGGATTATCGCCAGAATGACAAATAATAGATGATATTTTCCATCTTATATTTTCTTGAGTTTTATCACTTATATTAAAAAATTTTATCTGATCCATTAAATCTATTTTTGTATATATTCTTTTACCTGATGAAGTAAATCTATTTATTAAAAAAGTTAAATAATTTGGTACATTTACTAATTTATAACATTTGATAGTATCATGTGATGGAACTATCAAATCAGAAATCCAATTTATAAATAATTCTCTTATACTTATTATATCTATATTATTTGGTGGATATAATGGTATGAATGGCAATTGTTCTTTAATTACAATATTATTAGTCATATCAATATTCATTGTTATTTTTTCATATTGAATATATTTTGCAGAAAATTCGGTTAATATCCAATTATAAAATTCGCTTATATCTTGTTGTTCATCAATAAATTCTTCTGTTTCACACCAGCCACAAATATGTGCATAATTTCTTATTTCATTTATAATATCTTTTTCAATTATATAATGTTTTCTTAGAGGTTCAACAAATCTTGATTTAATTAGATCTTGTAAATATATTGTTGATACATTTTTTGGATCATTATTTAACATATCTTCTATTTGTGATGGTTTGTAGAAAAGAGCAACAAATAAAGAATCCATATAACATGTATTATATCCATTTTCAACTACACAAAAATCTGTAAATTCAGTTTTAATTTTTGACATTTATTATATTATTGTTATTATTTACTATGTCTTTAATACAAGTATAACTATATTTTTTTTTATCAATATTTTTTAAATATATATAGGGACTGTTTAATTTTGGTTTTAATATTTTTAATTCAAAAGTCCAATTTAAATAGTAAAATAAATTAACATACTCTATATTTATTATCTTTATAAATTATAAATCCATCATTTAATATTTTTTTTATTTGGATTGTATTTTCATAATATTCAACAATTGCATAGTCTAAATTATTTCCGGTTTTTCTATCTACTGCTATAAAATATTTTCCTATTTCTTGGTCAAAAAACATTTCTTTTATATCTTCTCTATTAATATTTATTATATCTTTTATCATTAAATATCTATTATTAATATTATTAATATTATTAATATATTCATCATCATGATATATATTTTTTTTATTTTTACTATCATATTCTGTAAATCTTAATACTCTTTCTTTTAATATGATATCATTTCTTTCTAATATTTTTTTTGCATTTTCTAATGTATTTAAAATAATAAAACCAAACCCTCTTGAATTTTGAGAATTATATTTTGTAACCACCTCGCCTGATATATATCCTTCTACATTATCAAAAATCTCTTGGAATTCTTTATTTGTACAATCAAATGGAACATTTCCAACAAATATTTTTGTATTATTTATCTCCATTGTTATAAAATCATTATATATTTTTTTTATGATATTTTAAACTTATAAATTTTAATTATAAAAAAATTGATTATATATATCATAATATAACTATGATAATATATACTATTTAATATATATAAACCAATAGATGACACAGCCTTCAAATTTAACACAAAAAAGACTTGCAAATGAAGTTAAAGATATGATAAAAAATAAAATGGATTTTGCACAGGCAATTCAAGATGAAACTAATCCTTTTATATTTTATTTTTTATTAAAACCTGCAGATGAACCATATAAAGGAGGATATTACATTGGCAAAATTATGTTACCAATTGATTATCCAGCAAAAGCTGGAGATTTTATGATGTTAACACCAAATGGAAGATTTGAAATTGATCATAAAATATGTTTAACAAATTCAGGTTATCACAATGAAAGTTGGACCCCCACATGGAGTATTAGAAACATGATTATTGGGTTTATATCTATTTTTTTAAGTGATGCAGAACATGGTATAGCACATATAAAAAAACCACATGCTGAAAGAAAAACAATGGCACAAAATTCTATTAAATTTAATTTAGAAAAATATAAAAGTATTTTTACAAGATTTGATTATTTTGTTAATGAAGATGGTTCAATTAAATCAGAACAACAGATTAATGAAATAGTTGCACCGAAAAAAAAGGAACCAAAAGAGGTTGAACTTGCAAAGAAAGAGGAACCAGTTAAAGAGGAACCAGTTAAGAAAGAAGAGTTTGTAGTAGTTGATATTAAAAAAGCAGATAAAAAAGATGATAAAAAAGAGGAATTTGTATTTTTCGATGGTAATGAATTAGTTGAACCTGCTAAAGAAATAGAAGTAAAGGAAATCAAAAAGGTTAAAAAAACTAAAAAAACTGAAAAAGAAGCTAAAAAATAAAAATTGAATAATATATTTAATGATTAATTTATTTATTATTCTTATATTAATTAAAATAATATGGCATCTTTAATACATAAAAGTATTGATGACGATATTAAAGATATAACAGAAAAGAATTTAGATTATGTTCAAGTAATTAATTATGAACATAATATTTATTTTTTATTGATACCTAAAATGTTTCCATATAGAGGAGGATATTATATTGGGAAAATTATTTTACCTGAAGATTATTCTAAACAAACTGTGGATTTTATAATGTTAACACCAAATGGAAAATTTTTTGTTGGAGATGCTATAACAATAAAAAGGAATGATGATGATTCTAAAGAAAAATCATGGAATCTTAAAAATATGATTGATGGTTTTATTTATATACTTTTAGATAAAAATACTTATACTAAACATCCTATTTCTTATAATAAGAAAAAAGATATGGCACAAAAATCTATTAAATATAATTGTGAAAATCATAAAGACATTTTTACAAAATTTTATCTTTTTGTAGAAAAAAATGGAATGCTCAGTAAAGATCCTAAAAAACAAAAATTTAAACCAGAACAAAAACATGCTATACAAAAATATGCTATACAAAAACATGAAAGTAAGGAGTATGAATATGTAGAATTTGATGAGGATGACTATGATTTGAAAGGATATAATGGTCCAGAAATTAGAATTATTGAAACAGATCCGCCATTAATTCATAAATCTTATTTAAAATTTCTAAAAAGAAAACCATTTGTGATTAAGGAACGATCATATGAAGCACAATTTAATCCATTTATAGTTGATTATGATAATTTCTAAAATTGCTACATAAAAATTGAAATTATAATGTTATGATATTTGTTTATATTATAAATATTATTATAATCTTAATATGAACACTTCCGGAACAGCTATAGCACATGCTACAAGTGCTTCTAAGGCAAAAAGTAGTAAGAAACGGCGTGGTATAAAATTATATGAAAAAAAACAAAAAAATCATTTTTATGCAAGAATTGTTAAAATTAATGGTCAATATTTACATTTAAAAATTGAAGATTTTGCAAGTGAAGTTACTTGTAATATTCCAGGTAAACAGAAAAGAGGTTATAGATATAATAAAGATGAATATATTCTTGTCGAACGAGATGATATTGGTGAATATAATATAATTGGTAAATTATCCGAATCAGAATCTCATTTAGCTAGAAGTACTGTAGATAAAGGTGCTGTCGGTCAAGATATTTTTATTACACAACAGGATATTGAATCTGAAAGTGATAATGATGTTGATGATGTTGATGATAATAAAGATGTTGATATAGATGATAAACCTGTTATAGGTTTAAAAAAGAAGCAGGTTACTATTGTAACAGGTGTAAAAGAAACAAGAGATAAGGAAAAAGAAAAAGAACTACGACTTAAAAATAGGAAAGGGAATAAATCTTTTGGAGATCAACAAAGTAATCCCGATGGCTTTATTAAAAAAGGGGATATAAAGAATGATTCTGATTCAGGATCTGATATTGATATTGATAAAATTTGATTTTTTTATTTATTGTAATTATTATTAATAATTTGATAATATATTATCAATTTATATGGAAATTAAGGAATATATAGTCAACTTAAAGGAAAAATACAAATTAGATTTTGATATTAAATTAAATTCTAATAGTAATAAACACGATTATTCTATAATATTAAATAAAATATTAAAAGTTATTGGAGATACTGAAGAGAATAGGCAACATATATTAAAATTATTTGATAATGAAAAATTTGATATATCAATAAGTAATGGTGATACTAGTTTTTTAAATTTTGATTTTTCAGAAAAATATTTAAAAAATATTATAAATATATCAGATTATTCTGATTGTTATTTTAATCCAGACAAAATAAATGAAACTGTTTTAATTGATTATGCATCTCCTAATATTGCAAAGGATTTACATGTTGGACATATTAGATCTATTTTTATAGGAGATCAATTAGCAAGTATAGCTAATTATTTGGGAAAAAAAGTATTAAAAATAAGTCATGTTGGTGATTTTGGATTACAATTTGGAATGATTATTAATTATATTAAAAGTAAAAATATAAATTTAAATGATATAAAATCAGATGATTTACAAAATATTTATACTGAAGCTAAAAAATTAAATGATCAAGATAAATTATTTGATTATGAATCTCATATAATTATAAGTTCTTTACATAATGATATAAATTCACCTTATTTAGAATATTGGAAATATATATGTCAATTATCTCTATCATCATATGATGTTATATTTTCAATTCTTAAAATAAAACAAACAATGATTCCTGAATCATTTTATGTAAAATTAATACCTTCTCTTATTAAAGAGATATCAGATAAATCATGTATTCGTATAGAAGACGGTAGAACTATAGCACAAGCTACTGATAAAGCTGTCCCATTGACTATTGTAAAATCTGATGGTGGTTTTACATATGCTACTACTGATTTAGCTGCTATTAAATATAGAATACAGGAACAAAAAGTAGATAAAGTACTTTATGTAGTAGATGTTGCACAATCTGAACATTTTAAACAATTATTCGCAGTTGCAAAGGAGATTGGATATATTAATAAAGATAATATATTAGAACATATAAAATTTGGATTGGTATTAGGTGAAGATAAAAAAAGAATTAAATCGAGAAATGGAGATACACCTAAATTATTTAATATGATTGATGATTGTATTGAAGCAACTGAAAAAGTATTTAAAGAAAAAAAGATAGAATATAATAAAGATTTAATAAATAAAGTAGCAATATCATCTTTAAGATATGCAAATACTGCTTTAAGAAGAACAACAGATTTTGTTTTTTCTTTAAATAAAATATTATCATTTGTTGGAAATACATATATGTATATACTTTATGGTTATGTTAGACTAAATAATATTATAAATAATTATGAAAAAAATATAAAAGATAATATAAAAATAGAAGAAGATATAGATCCCAATGATATAGCTATATTAAAAAAATTATTAAAATTTTCAGAATCAATAAAATCTGCATATAATGAAAAAGAACCTAGTATTTTATGTGATTATGTATTTTCCTTGGTTGAATCTATTCATATGCATTATAATTATACTAGAATTATGCAATTTGATAAGGATGGAAATTTAATTTCTATTAATAAAAAAAGATTAAATTTAATAAAACAAACAAAAAAGATTTTGCAAGAAATTTTTAATATTTTAAATATCGATTTAATAGATAATATCTAATTTTTATTAAAAACTTTTTTTTATTTTTCCGGTTTTAATAAAATATTAAAACAGAAATTAAATATTCTTTATAAAAAAAATTGAAATATCTACATTGAACAATTATTATTGTATTATATATATTATTATATATTTATAATGTCAAATCCCGGTTATAATCCCGACCAAATACCTATACCAATAGAAGAATATTCTGATTCTGATTCTGATTCTGATTCTGATTCTGATTCTGATTCTGATTCTGAAAGTGATTATGAACAAGAACAGGTTGTAAATAATGAACACGTTTATCAATTTGAAGATGGTGAAGGAATTGGAATTGAAATTCTGGCACCAGATGAAGTATTTCAATTACAAGAACCAATTCAAGAAATTAATAATGATATAACAGAATTAGCAATTAAATCTAAACAATATTTAACACAAGGAGAAATAAATGAATACACAAAAAAAAAGGTATTATTTCATAAAATAATTAAATATGTAAATAATGGAACAAATAAACATATTTCTGTATTATGGTTTCCAGATAATATGTTAATACCGAAGGATTATATTGAAGGTTATATTTGTGATATTATAGATGATCAAATGATTTCAAATATATCTACAATTAATAATTTGTTAAAAATACAATTTCCTCTTCAGAATGATATTGTAATTATCACACAACATTCTGAACAGATTGTTCAGTCATTTATAGGGGATTTACTAGATATTAAAAAGACATTTAATGTTAATAATTGTTTTGGTGATCCTGAATTAATAGTAAAATTTATTGATAATGTAATAATGTGGATTATATATATGAGCATTGCGCCAAAATTTTTACCATTCTTATTATCAAAAAGAGATACATTGGATGAAGAAATGTGTACTCGGTTGGCATTTAAGGATGCAATTGATTCCCCTATTAAATATAATTTATTATTATTATCAGTAGCAAATTATGATGTTGCAGTAGAACTTGTAAGATTATTAGGAAAAAATAAATATACATCATTAATGTTACAAAAACATGATGATAATTTATCATATATTGAGTGTTCTGTATTATATGGAACAATCAACAATTATATACATTTAGGATTATTAGATTATGAACTATTAAAATCCGCAAAATTTTTTAACGAATATACAATTTTTCATTTAATAATATTAGATCCGGATGTTATACAAGTTGCTCCATTGCCAATATTATCTCCTAATTATCCTGAAATAAAACCGTATACTAATGAGTTTTTTAACTTATTAAAACATTTAGCATTTTTACCTGATAATTATGGAGCATTACCAATACATTTATCATCATCAGATAATTATGATATAATAAAAACATCATATGCTGATTTTACAGAACATAATATATTTGATATAATACAAAAATTTACTCCAGAATATTATGAAATATTTATAAGTATGATAACTGATTTATTAAAAAATAATAAATTAAGTGAGGAAAATATAAGAGATAATTTATATACTATCTTTAATTTAATAATTGATAACAAATTCAATCAAACATCAAAAGATCTGGCAACTTTATTATTTGAAAAAAAAATAATAAATGATATTAATTTTATTAATTCATATACAAAAATAGTTGATAATAAAACATATACCTTAAATTTTTGTGATATAATACAATATCTCGGTGGTTTTTCATCATTTTATGATAACGAATTAATGTTAAATATATATATTAATTATCTAAAAAAATGTTTAGAATTAGAAAGACAATTAAGTATATTTAAATTTGATATTAATAATAAAAATCCACAAAATATAATAAGTTGTAATGAAAGTATTAAAAATACAAGTAAAATTGTAAAAAAGATATTAGAATTACCATTAACACAGAAAATGAAAAATGATATAGCTAAAGAATTTATATTAGAATTATCACTTAATAATACTTCATTAGAAGTAATTAGTAAAGAAATTTCTGATCCCTTATTTGAATTAGGAAAAATATTTAATAGTTCTGGATTTTATGAAAATACAATATATAATATTTATTTTGGATTATTTGATAAAGATATTACAATAGAACAATATAGAGAAAACTGTATAAAATTTGAATATAATGATTCAGAATATGAAATGTTATTTGATACATTAAAACATTTTCCAAATTATTATGAATCTACTATTATAAATAGTTTTGAATATTCAACAATGCAAACCAATATATTATTAAAATTTGCAATATTATTAGAAGTAAATAAAAAAAATCTAATTAAAATATTTACTAATTATGATACATTATTTAAATGTTATAAATTTTTAAATCAACAATCAATTAAAATTTTATTTGAAGAATCTGATTTACCACTTGATGTTTTATTTGGTAATACGTATTTATCATTAACAAATACATTAAAAAATCCATTAGTATTATCAACTTTAAATTTAAAAGGTGATATAAATAAATATATTACAGAAAATATAATTAGTATTCAAAAAATAATATCATTTGAACATTTACATAAAAATAATATAGGAAATATATCATTAATTAGTAATAATATAGGGGTTAATTATTTAAAATTAATATCTCTATTTAAAATAGATAGTAATATATTATATAAAATAATAAAAATACATGAAGCTATATTTAAAGAATTAACTGAAATAAAAATAACATGGCAAATAGCATTAGCAATATTAAAAACATATGGATTGGGTAATCCTGCTTATAATTATCCAAAATTTATATTTCCAAATGATATTATTGAACCAAATTCTGAATATTGTGCTTATATAACACACTTATTTACAATTGAAAAAGTTAATAGAACTACATTTTGGGTACAATTGGTTTCATTTTTATTTGAAAATAGATTTATACAGAGAGAAATATTTAATGGATCATTTACTAATATATTAAAAGATTTAATATCAATGAAAATAAATATAATAAAGTTATATGATTTAAATATTATTAATACACAAGATTTACTTGATAAAGAATTAATATATTCAATTATGTTTTCTGTATTAACAATTAAAAATTTATTAGCCAATCAGGAATTTATAGATTATTTCAGTACAATATTTAATGAATTTATATTAAATAAGGATAATCTTAATAAATTATTTGCAACTATCGGATCAATTCCTATAGAATTATTAGATACTTCTTTAATTAATGAGAATATTTTAAACACAAAATTAAATGATTCAGAAGATACCCTTTTTGATTACTATTTTAATTCGACAAAATGTAATGATTTAATAACAAAATATAAAGCATCATCAATAATAGAAAAATATCTCCAAAAAATAGTAGATAATGGATTTTACCATATTATTTGTAATTATATATCAGAAAATATTATAGAAAAAGTTTTTGGATCAGTAAATATTTTTATAAGTATATTAAATAATAATGATAGATTACAATATTTTAATAAATGTTACGATATAAGATCAGATTATAATTTATGTCATACAATATTAACTTTTGATAATAATGATGATATACCATTATATAAATTTATGATTATGAATACATATAATTTAATATTAAATTCTGAATCAATGTTAAAGAAATTTAATGATTGTCATTTATTAGGTACTTATGTATCATCAAATGAAATATATCAACAAGTTAAAAATAGAGATGAAATATCATTTGAATTCACAAAATTTTTAATTGAATCAAATAAATTATCAATTGACGATAAAATTATATCATTGTATCCTGAATTAATATATCATTCTGATGAATTTGCGTCAATAACTACCAAATTGAAACATACTGTTATTGAAAAAAGTATTGAAAATGATAGTATATTTAATATACTTATGAATTATTCAAAAAAAACACAAAATGTATTAAAAGAAATTTTATTAACATATTTAAAAACCGATTATAAATTATTTACAGATACTTTAGAAATTGTAGATATATCTATAGATTTTATGAAGGAAAATTATGAATTGATAATAAATATTGCATCAAATAATCCAAATGTATTAAAAAATCTTATATTTAACAACTTTTTTAATGATAATAAATTAATAAATAGTTTTATTAATAAATTAGGTAATTATACATTATCATATATTACAGATGAATCTATATTAGAAAAATATTTGCCATTATACACAATTACTGATTTTGAAAAGAAAAATTATTTAAATGATCCTCTACTTTTCGGATTTCTAAAATCTACAACAACAGCTAAAATTTTATTAAAAATTCATTCACATAAACTATTAAATCATATAATTGATAGATTTAATTCAAATATCTATTCATATTTAATTAATTTGGGAATACTAGATGATATACCAGAATCAGAATATTCAAAATGTGATAATTATGGTAAAAACTTATTAATGAAAGTATCTGAAAGTAATTCAAATGATAATATTGTATATGATATTGCTGTTAGTAAGAAGGGAAATGAATTAATTTTACATCATGATACAAATGATAATTCAGGTATATATTATTTAATAAAACATAGACCATCTGTTTTTAAAAAATTATTAGAAAAAGAATTAATAACAACTAATATGTTAAATACTATTAATCGTGATGCAGAAACCCCTTTTATGTGGGCGATAAAACATAATTTAGAAAGTGCTAACATATTTATTGAAATGAAATTAATTACAACACAACAATTATACGCTGATTATGATACAGGGTCATGTTTATCATATGCTATTAAATATAGACCAGAATTATATGATAGTATAGTAGATAGTTCTATATTTGAAACAGATGTTTTACAAATTAGAGATAAAATATCATTTATGATAGATCCAAATTCTAGTGATAATCGTATAGATAATGTATTATTGAATATATACCAGATAGCAGCATTATATGATAATAATATATTAAGAAAATTAATGAAATTCTCATCAAAAATTGTCACATCTCTTTTGAAAGAAAAAATAAAAATTAATCAATCAGAATATAATGCATTAACAATCGCATTGTTCAATAATCCTGAATCTGTACAAACAATAATAAATTCAGATTTTTGTGATACAAAATATATAACTCAAACAAAAGAAATAATAAAGAAGGGGTATGATGATGTTCTAAACTACCAACCCTACTCATGGTATTATATAACATCAAATTCTAAATTTTTAGGTCATTATACTGGTAATACACATACTCATTATTACGGTTATAATTATCATACATATTTTACAAATACTGATACAATAAAACCAATTATGCATTTTATTCAAGATAAACAGGAACTTGCTGTCAATGAAAAAGAAAAATGCAATGTATGTTTACTATTCAAAACAAAAGTTGTTTACACTGGATGTTGTAATAATAAATTATGTATAACTTGTTCATTAAAAGAAAGAAAATGTCCAATGTGTAGAGGACAAACTGATAATAAATCAAAAATATTAATACATAGTTAATTAGTTAATTTATTTCTTATTTTTATATTTATTATTACTTTTCTTATATAATTTAC
>Ga0208088_1000062_pt1 | contig 17594 bp, 15 predicted proteins | sample LakMenEpi02Apr12_FD_150661 | JGI IMG/M metagenome (GOLD analysis project Ga0208088, IMG submission 150661) | Freshwater microbial communities from Lake Mendota, WI - 02APR2012 deep hole epilimnion (SPAdes) | ecosystem: Environmental > Aquatic > Freshwater > Lake > Epilimnion/Euphotic zone ...
GGAATGCCAATGGGAATGCCACAAGGAATGCCACAAGGAATGCCACAAGGAATGCCGGGACAAGATCCAATGAGTAGTATGTTAGGAGTCCCAATGATGGGAGGCGGAAAGAATTTAAAGAAATATCATCTAAAAAAGGGGGATGATTTTTTTTTTTGAAAGGTGGGGGAAATGAAAAAGTAATACCAGCGTACATGGAGCCAAAAAACAATCCAAATATACCAATACAACAGAAACAAATATTTGCAGAAAGAATGAGCGATAATGTTAGACCAGAAAAGCCTCCACAAAATCAGATTTTAAACCTACAATTATATAAACCACCTAACCCAAAACAAGAGCCAAATCAGGTTAATCCGATTATGTTTATGCCTAACCTCGCACCAAATCCAATGTTTCCACCTCAATATGGAATGACATTTATGCATCCACCATTTGCGTATGCTACACAATCTTTTCCTACAATGCCAATTGTAAAAAATTATAATATAAGTACTTCAGGACCAACATCAAATCATTCAATGTTGAATTTAATATATGAAGATGTATTACCAAGTAAAACAGTAAGTACACAATTAGAAACTTTAAGTGAACGTTTAGCTCAATTAAATTTTATTAGAACAGTAATGTTTTCAGAAGGAGATGGATCAGATATAAACATTGATGGAACACAACCAAATAGTTTATTAAGTAGAATAAAATTTATGGAATTAAATCCATATAATCCAAATAAGTTATCTGATAATCCATATAAAGGATTACCAAATGGATATCTTATATATAGATCATGTTATCCCATACGTCATAATCAAACCGATTCAAATGTCATATGTGCAAAAAATTCCATGGGAGCAAATGTAAAAATATATAAATTAACGGAGGGTGCATATTTATTAAGTAAACAAAATAAGAATATAAAAATACCATTTTATGAATATGATCAATGGCGAGAGATTGCATATTATGAATATATAAGAGAACATATTATAAAACAGAAAATATGTCCGAATTTTGTAAACATGTATGGTTATTATATAAGTATAGATTCAGGTATTGATTTTATGAAAGTTGCAGAAATTAGAAACGGAGAAAAACAAAAAATATATGATATTAAAATGAGAGAACAAAAAGAAGAACTAAAACCAATAGAAATTACAATTGATGATTATTTAAGAAGATTTTCCAATATTAATGCAAATTTTATAAATAAAGAAGAAAAACAAACATTAGAGATGACAAAAGATAATATGATAAAATCTATAAATGAATTAACAAGTAAATTTAATAGTTATCCAAAAGAAAATAAAGATAAAATAGAATTAGGAAAACATAATGTATACAAAAACATATTAAATTTAATGGAAAATATAAATTTATATAGAAATGATAAACAAAAATTAGAAGAACATAAAGCAAAATTTATGATTTCAGTTAATGAGTTAATAGAATTATCAATTAAAATAAGTAAAGAATCAAGTAAAATAAGTAAAGAATCAATAGATCAAGAAAAAGGAAAAATATTAATATCAATGACAAATTTAATTGATTTGATAAATTCATTAAGTAATGTTACTGAGGAAGATATTGATAAATATACAGGAAAAGCATTAATTGCAGTAACAGAAGCACCAAATTATAATATTACAACATGGGGATCAATAATATATCAAATTGAAGGAAATATTAAACGCATGATTAATACAGGAAATCACGATGTAAATTGTTGGTTATCAGTACTATTTCAATTAATGGCTGGATTATATGTAATGCAAATAAATGGAATATATATTAATAATTTTAATATGACTGAAAATGTATTTATAAAAGATTTAACACTTTCAGGAGATGTTACAAATTTTTGGAAATATAGTATTGATAATATTGATTATTTTATACCAAATTTCGGGTATTTAACAATGATTGATAGTAATTATAAAGATATAAATGATAGTTCATCAACAAGATTTATATCACCTGAATGTAATAAAATACAAAAATTAAATGGTAAAATTTTTGGAAAAGGAAATACTATTGCAGACAATGAAATAAAACAAAAAACATTTGAGATGTTTAAAACAGTTTTTAATTCTGATAATTTTGGAAAATCATTTACAAATGATGGAGGAGTCAAACCACCTCAAGAAATTATTAAATTATTATCAGATATTACAAAAAAAGTTAATAATAATACAGATAATGATATTGGAAATTATATTTTTGAATTTATGAGAGTATTTGCAAATAATAGAATTGGAACTTATCTTAAAGAACAAGAACTTACAAATATAAGACCAAATGATACAAGAGAATTTAAAAAGGGAGATATATTAGTACATGAAGTAGGAAATGGAACACATAAATTTGTATTATATATAGGTGTAGATAATTCAAATGCAAAAATATTAACAAAAGGTGAACCAACAGATACTGACATAATAGAATCAATAGTACCAATAGTATCATTAAAAAATTATAATAAAGCAGAACCAATAGTACAAAATTTTAAGATAGGTGAAGGAAATTTAAATGATGACTATTTACTAGAAACATATGTAATAATGAAACCTTAAATTTATAAAATATTTTATTTTTTATATTAAAATAAAATCAACAGTAATATTATAATAATTTATGTCAAATTATGCAGAAATATCTCCAGGATTAAACTATGGTAATTCTATGGCAAATGATATCGAAAAAAATAATTATGCATCATATAATAATTCATATACTTTTGACTCAAAAGGTAATCAATCAAATTTTAGTAATGGAAAATTATTTACAAATGGATATATAGATTATAGTAATAAAGATAAAAATAAAATAAATAATAAAGGTTCACAAGAAAGACAATCTATATGTAATAAAAAACCGGAAGCATTAAGAGGAAATATTATAGATGGAGATAAATTATCAGATATATTTTTTTCCAAAGAAAATATTAAAAGAGTGCAAAAAAAAATTAAAAATGAAATATTATTAAGAACTGATGGAAAATATAGATTAGATGAGGAACAGGATGAAGATGATTTAATGATAATGATGAGACAGATATTTTTACAAGATGCAAAACATTTACCAAATCATATTATAAGACAAGTTAAAATTTTAAATGAAAAAGTAGTACAAAATGCTGTTCCTGATATGATTACCAATATAAAACAGTATTATGGGTATTTGAAAGATATAAATACTCCATTACAACCAATGATGCAACCATTAAATGTAAATAATGCTGGAAGAAATACATTACCATCAATAAGTACATTATGGTCATTATAAATTAGGAATTATAAATTAGGAATTATAAATTATAAATGTTTATTATATAATGGATATTAATCAAAAAATATTTATAATAATAATAGTAATATTAACATTATATTTAATTTATATACAATTTTATAGCGATATTGAAAGATTTACAAATACACAAACAGCAAACGAAGCATTACAAACAATGGCATCTATATTTACAAATCAGAATGCAACTTTAGGTAATTTAACTACTACTGGTAATATAACTGCTACTGGTAATATAACTTCTAATGGAACTATAAACTCATATGCAGATATAGATCCAAATGGAAAAGGATCTATATTTGGTCATTCAAACAAAACACAAGCAATTGGAATAGGTTATAATACTATTTATACTGCAGGTAGTACAGTAGATCAACCTTTAAATATACAAACAAAAGGAAAAGGAGATATTGGTTTGATATCAGGGGGTGCTGTTAATATAACTGGACCAATAGTAATGAAAGATACATATCAAAATTTAGATAAAATGCGTAGATTGCATGATCCAGCAGGATATTTTAGAATAAGAGCATATCAATATAAAACACCAATATATTATGGATGGAATATGATGTGGGCATGTCATGGATCAGGTCTAAAATATGAATCAACAACAGGAGATATAAGTAAAATAACATATAATAATATTGATATGAGAAATGCAGGTGACGGCAATACTGATTGGTCCCCAAGGCATTTAGTTGTATATCCTGGATATATAGCAACATTATATTATTTTGGGTATGATTCAACATCTGGAGATATATTTCAAACAGGAATATATAATTTTAAAAATGGGTTTCCAGCTTCAGCAAATATACAAGCAATTCGTAGGGTACATGGTATATATGTAAGTTTTGTAGAAGAAGGAGCACCATCTGATTTATCACAAATTAATCACCATGCAAATTTAAATGGTTGTAGTTGTTAAAAAATATTTTACTGTTTAATTTAAAATTTTTAAATCTTTTTTATAAGTGAAAAAAATTGAAGAGTCTAAATTAAACAATCCCTATATGATTGTAATAATATTTTTAATTATAGTAATTGTATGGCGTGTTTTAATTGAGCTTTTTACCTTTTTGTTTATTAGGATCATTGCTACTTTTAGCTTCTAATATCTGGTACAATTTAAGATCATCCTTCTTGATAATCTTCAGTTTCTTTTTTAAAGCTTCTTCTTTTTTTCCTTGTTAATGCTTCTGGTCTTTTATTATTTATTAATCATTCTTTTAAACATTCTATTATATTTTTGCTCCATTTTATATCTCTATTTATAAAAAAAATTACTTTTGCTTCCTCTTTTATAGGTTTTTCTATTTTTATAGAATTATAAATTAGGAATTATAAATTATAAATTAGGAATTATAAATTATAAATATTTATTATATAATGGATATTAATCAAAAAATATTTATAATGATAATAGTAATATTAACATTATATTTAATTTATATACAATTTTACAGTAATATTGAAAGATTTACAAATACACAAACAGCAAACGAAGCATTACAAACAATGGCATCTATATTTACCAATCAAAATGCAACAATAGGTAATTTAACTGCTACTGGTAATATAACAGTTAATGGGGGTATAATTTCAAATAAGCTTACTGTAAATGATCAAATTTATACTACAGGATATGTAATGAAAGATAGAAGTATTGCCAATTCTAATTCCACATTGTATCGAAATGGTGATCTAGTTTATTTATATGATGATGCTAATGGTAATATATTATCTATTGATAAAAAGGGAGGTTTGACAACGAATGGTATAACAGCATTTGGTCCAATAAGTACACCAAATTTAATTTTTAATAAACTTCCATTTGGACCTAATTATTTTAAATTTAATAATAATTGTGTTCAAGACAATGTCTATATTGCTTCTGATGCATCAACTATAAGTTCTATAGCAAAAATTACAGCAAAAGAAGACAATGCATATTGGTTTATGGTTAATGGAAATAGGTTATGTAATAAACAATATGGAACATGTCTAACAGATGATGGAAGTGGAAAATATTCACTAAAGCCATATGATCCCGCAAATATCAACCAAGGTATACACAAAGGAGAAGGAGCTGGTTTTGGTCTATGGAATATTGCAGCAAACCAAAGATTGGGAGGGGGTACTAATATAGCTCGATATTATGGTAGTAATGGTAATGATTGCAATTGGTATTTTAATACTCAATTTTAATTAATTTTATTTTACTGTTTAATTTGGACATTTAATATTTTTTTATTTTTATAAAAAAGTATTAAAACCAATATTAAATCTGTAAAAATTCCCTATAATAAATTAATAGTTTTATTTATTATATTTAAACCTTCTAACATTTCAGATTCCTTTATAATTAGAGGAGGAGTAAATCTAACAACAGAATTATGATTTGTATTTTTAGCTAATAAACCATTTTCCATTAATTTATTACAAATATCATAAGTTGTAATATTTTTTTTATTTAATATTTTTCCATCAAATTCAATAGCATTAAATAGACCTTTACCTCTTACCTCTTTTATAATATCTATTTTAGATATACCATTTCTAAATATTTTTCCCATATTAAAACTATTTTCTATTATTTTTTCATCTTTGATAAGATTTAATGCCTCTATTGAAACAGCACAAGCAAATGGATTTCCACCGAAAGTTGATCCATGAGCTCCGTAATCCATAACATTCATTATATCATTAGATGTTAAAACAGCACTTATTGGAACAATACCACCTCCTAATGATTTTCCTAAAATAAGAATATCAGGTTTTACATTAGAGATATCACAACATAATAAAGAACCAGTTCTACCCAAACCAGTTTGTATTTCATCAGCAATAAATAGGACATTATATTTTTTGCATAAATTATATAAATCATATAAATAAGTATCATCTGGTATAATAATACCGCCTTCTCCTTGTATTGGTTCTATAAGAACAGCACAAATATCTTTTCTATTTTCTAATAGACATTCAACTGACTTTATATCATTATATGGAGTTACTAAAAAGTTATCACAAAATGGACCAAACCCTTGTTTATAAGAATCATTAGAACTAGCAGAAAGAACACCTATGGTTCTTCCATGAAAATTATTATTAAAAGATATTATTTTTGAATCACCTTTATATTTATATCCCCATCTTCTAGCTATTTTTATAGCAGTTTCTACAGCTTCTGCACCGGTATTCATAGCAATAACTTTATCATAATTAAAATAATTACAAATAAATTTTGTCCATTCTGCAGTTTTATCATTATAGAAAGATCTACTTAAAATTGTTATTTTATCTAATTGTATTTTTGCGGATTCTATTATTTTTGGATGAGAATGACCTAAATTTGCAGCAGAATAACCACTAAGAAAATCAATATATTTATTTTTATTATAATCTAAAACATAAACTCCTTTTCCACTAGTAATAAGAATTTGTAGAGGTTTATAAATATTTGCAGAATGAATTATTTCATTTTTTATTATACTTAGAGCCATTTGATATTTTTATATATATCATAACATATATATATATTGAATATTATTTTATCAATTTTTTAATAAAATATTTAATTAATAGAAAAAATTAGTTTATTTAAGGTTGGCATGCATACACGAATATAGTTCCAAATCTCTTGGCTTCAGCAGAGAAAGATGGGTATTGGCTGTTCATAGCTGAATTTTCTGCCATAACTGAGAATGGATCAACTGATTCGTATTTATCATTATTAATGTATTTGTAATTTGCAAGTAATGGATTGTAATGTAAATAGTGGGTTACATCGTTAAATCTCTTTAAAATTACAGTTGTGCATCCTACAGATACATGTTCAGCAATAGGTGGTTTGTAAATCATAACTACAGATCTTAAAAAGAATAAATCTTTTTCGATTTGTAATGTATCACCAAAGAATATTTCATTTTCATTTACAGCGGTATGACCAACTTGCCATGTTTGTATAGGATTGCATTGGTATACAAAATTGCTATTAATTGAAGCAACGTTAGATGATTGATATCTTCTATTTGCATAGAAGAATACTAAATCTTTGCTATAAATAATAGCTTTTGATTTTGGTACAATCATTTTATTTTCAATAAACCAATCATGTTGTTTCATTGCATCTTTTAAGTTTACCGATGTATTTACTGTAGCATTTGGTAATTTAACGTTAATAATTGGTATTTGTATAACAGTAGTTCTTGCATAACCTCCCCAATTAGACATACCCATTACACTACTATTTGTAGATAAACTTGAAATTTGTGTTACTGTTGGTCTAAAAGAGAAAACAGCTAATAATTTTCTTAATATTGTTCCTTCATCTTGAACATTGTATAAATCAGGACTATCAAAAACTGACCATTCATATGCAGTTAATGATTGTACAAATCCTAAAATGCCATCATTTTCATCATAACCTTTTGAATAATAGCGACCTTGTCTAAGATTTAATACATTTTTCCATAATTCAGTTTGAATCTTAAATCTTTTTAACATATTTGTAATTGGTGTATCATTGCTGAAATATGCTAAGGAGTTTGGATCCTTTACAATATCACATGTTAATACCATTTCTGCTTCCATTTCTCCAGTTAAAACATTATCATATAATGGTATATTTTTTCCAAGGAAAGGAAGAGATCTTTGCGCTACTATTCTGCCAATATTTGATAATATCATACGTGATTCAATAGCCTGTATTTTACTAATAAATAATGCAACAATTACTGGATGTATATGAGATGATATTACATGTCTTGTATTATCATATTTACCACTAATAGCTTCTGGTGCACAATCTCTGTATAATGCAGATTGATTTTTAATATCCAAATGTAGAGTACGAGTTAATTCAAATAATTTAATTATTTCGTTTAATGGTGCATAGTCTTTGTTTCCAATATTTAATACTGGTTCAGTTGCATCAAATCCAAAAAATTTACCCATTTCAGTAAATTTTAATTGAGAATATGGGTTAGATGCATTATATGTGTCGCCTTTGTTAGCGAATTTAATTAAAGCTTGTTTTTCAGCTTCACTGAAGTTGTTATGTTTAGCATATGCATATGCTTTTTGTACAATAGCTTCGTAAGGTAAGTGGTTGTATTTTTTTTCAACTTTTTCTAAAAGTTTTCTAGCTAATTTTTGTACTTTTTGTAATTTATCAATGTATGATTCAACAAACTTGTTGATTTGTTCATCAGATAATTTTTTATTGTGTTTTAAAATAACTCTGACTTGATTTGGGTGAAAATTATTTTTCAAATAGAAGTCTTCGTCATGTTCAGTATTAGTATTAGTATTCTCCATCATTCTAGGATCCATTCTAGTATATATTATATTACAAATATTTTTTTTTTAAAATATAATTTATATCTTTTATAATAAAAAAATATAATTTATATCTTTTATAATAAAAAAAAATAAAATTTATATTAAAAATTATTCAATTGAATAGTCACTATCAGTATCATTGTCCTTTGTATCCTCTTTTATAGAAAGTTTCTTTTTTATATTTGCGGATATAGTGTATTTTTTTTCATCAACTTTATCTATTTTTAAAATAGAATCGATATTTCCAATAGTACAATCATAATCTTGAAATAATTCATTACATTTATTTATTTCATCTAATTCAAAAAGTGTTTTTATAATTTTATTCATTTTTATATAGTCATATATTTCCATATTTTTAAATTTTTTTTTTAATTTTATGATTTGTTTTTTATTTATTTTTTTAATAGAAGTTCTATTAAGATCTATAGGAAATGTTAAGCCATAAATAGAATCTTTATTTATTTGTGATAAATTGGGATTCAATAATGATGTTAATTCATAAGATGGATAAATACATGATAAAAATCCATGAATATTTTTTAAATCCCAATTTTGATCCCCATATATATAATTTTCAATAATATCTGCATCACTTAATGATTTTGAAATATTTTTTAATATATCAGTTTTATTTTTTGAAAATCCATGTTTGTCTATTTTTTGTATATAATTTTGTTGTATCATCAAAGGTATTAAAACTTTTTCTGTTTCATATATTTGCTGTGCCTGTTCTAAATTTTTATAAAAATATATTAAACTATTTGCTGCATCAAAAATACCAATATCTATATCTTTATGTTTATATGAATTTGACAGTTTTAAAAAATATTCTTCAATAAATATTTTATTTGGATACAAACTTTTTATATTTTCTAAAAATGATATTAATTTTCTAAAATCAGATTGTGATTCATCAATAATTTTATATGCTAGAGATCTATTTTCTATTTTCATTGATTCCTTATTACATATTGTACATAATAATTTAAATAAATCGGTATTTAATGGATGCTGTATCTTTATTTCATATGAAAATGATTTTATAGTATTTATTACCTTATTATGACTATTATCAGATATAAAAATAATAGGATTTTTCCAATAACAGTCATTATATTTTAATGTAGCAATAACAAGTTTTTTCTCATTTATAGAAATTACAGATTCAATATCATCAATTAATATTGCACACTTTTTATTTTCATTTCCTTGAATTAAATCATAAATATCTTTTCCAAATAGAATTTTTTCTAACGTATTTATAATTTCAGAAGTATTTCCCTTTTTTTTATTATTTTTTAATGATTGGGGTTGTTTTTCTTTAATAGAACCTATTTTAGAAAAATCTATCATTTTTATTATATATCCCTTTTCCATTAATATTGTTGTTATTAAACATGTTTTTCCTACTCCATGATTACCTGTTATAATTAAGCAACTTTGTTTTGGATTATTAGGTTTTTTTTTATCTATAATTTTTTCTAAAAGTTCTATACCTTCTGTATCATTTATGTCATTTATATCATCTTCTTTTATTTTTAACCCCTTTTTTTTTCCAATATATCTTAATTCCTTTGCATTTTTTTCATATGTATCAAGCCAAGTACAAATATTATTTATTTGTAACTGATTTCCAACTATATCAGATATTTTTCTTGGTCTATATTTACTTGTCCAATATTTGTTATCTATACAATCTTCATAAATTTCCATTTCTAATATAATTATAATTATGGCAATTGCTTTAAGCATTAAATATATCAATATTTTTTATATAGAATATGTAAAAAATATTGATATATAGGGACTGTTTAATTTAGACTTTTATATTAAATATTAAATATTAAATTTATAAAAAATTTAATATTTAAAATAAAAATAGTATTAAAAATAAAATAAAATTAAATACTTTCTATATTTAAATCATTACTAAATATAGACTTAATACAATCTTCATCAGATGATAAATCATCACTAATAGGAAATGAATTATCTGAACTATTAGAATTTTCATTATTAATTGTATCAATTGTTGATAATAATTTTATAAAATCATCTGTTACTAATTTTCCTGAAAAATTAGTATTGTGTGCTGTATTGTATTTTATTTTTTGAGTATAATTTGTATTATACATTGGTTTCAATCCTCTTTTAGATAAATGTATTTTTGAACAAATTCCATCATCACATATTCCATATTTAAGATCTTGTTCACAAATTAATTGTTTTTTATCTCTTATACCATGTTTACAATTATATCCCCCTGTACAATTATTATGTAAACATTTATCACATATTTTTGTCATAATTTGTAATGTTTTATATAGATCTCTATTTATCTCAGGATTATAATTATTTAAATTATATGTGCTATTAATTAAATCTATAGCTTCTTTTCTAATTGGTTCTATAATCTGTTCTTCCAGAGAATGTGCATAACAACACCTAATAGAATATCCACAATCTCCATTAAGTATAGTATTTTTACATAACATTGTTTTCTTTTTTTTATTACTATTATCATTATCATTATTATATGACTTCCAATTACTTTTAAAATATAAATCTTTTTCTTTTTTAAAATCTGTTTTTATATTTTTAACTTCAGTCCATATATTTGTTTTTATGTTTTCCTCCTTATTACTATCTAATGAATAATTATCATCTGAATCATCATCTGGTAATAAATATTTAAACATATTAGTTTTTAGATTATTCATATATATATAATAATTATTTAATATAGCCAATTATTTAAATAGTTATATAGTTTATATATTTTTTTATCAACTTTATTTATAATATAATATGAATGGATTTTTAAAAGATATATTTAATAGACAAAATAACTTAAGTGGTGGTGTTGATACATTATCGCAATCACCTACTACAGCAGATGATACATTATCACCATTACCTGCTACAACAGAAGAATCTACTGGACTTGCAAGTAGTAAATCAGAAAACTTACCTGATTTTAGTTCTATACCAAAAGATACTGGACAATGGAAAGAAGATTTAAAAAATGGAAAACAATTAAGTCCTCGTGATTCTAATGGAAATGTTCTACCTGGTTCTTATAGCAAATCAGCTCCAATGGAACCTACACATGAAACATTATATACCATACCGGCTGGAACTATATTATATCATGGAACTACTATTATGGAAACATTTGATCCTGCAAGAATTATTCTCGGTAATGAAGAACTAGTAGCATTTTTTTCACAAGATATAAGATTAGCATCGGATTATGTCAATGGTTGTGTAGATGGAGATAAGGGAGCTATACATAAATTTAAAACATTAAAGGATATTGATAGAATATATATTGTTTCACAATATGATAAAAGTAGAGGGAAAAATTGGGATTTAAAAAATATTGAGGATAATTTTTGTAAAAATTCAAAAAGATATAATGGAGTTGGTTTTTTTATATTAAAACAAGGCCAATATAAATCCTTAGGTTTGACTGGAGGAGATCCATTAGAACAAGATAATAAACAGGATGGGCAACCGGATGGTCAACAGGATGGTCAACAGGATGGTCAACCGGACGACCAATCCATACAAAAGACTGATATTATAAATGTTAATGATATAACACGTAGTGATTCAGAAAACCCTGAATCATCAGATTTTTCAGCTGAATTTGCAATATGTAATCCTGATAATTATATATTAGAATATATAGAAACACAAAAATGTATTGGTAAAAGAATTTTATCAGGACCATATTCATTTGGAAAATAAAAATAGAAAATAATTATATATGAATAATTATTTTTCAGAAGATAAAATATTTAATTATAAAATAAACTATTATTATGATAACAATAATCAAAAATATATAATTGCATCTAATAATAATATTAATATAACAATTATATATAAAATATTAGGATCATATAATATTAAAAAAAAAATATGGATATGGGGTAGTGATATGACAAATATTCAAAAGGATATTTTATATGACAAGAATGAATTAGAAATTGATAACAAATATATAAAAAAAAAATATTTTAAAATTGAAGAAAATAATCTTAATATAATATTAAAATCATTAAAAAATATAAATATAATTGCTGATAAAAGATTGGATAATATATTTTTTATTGTGGTTGAAAATATATTAAAAATAATTGTAAATTAATTACTTTTCTTATCTTTATTTATAATGAATATTATAAATAAAGAAAATATTAATATAAAACAAGAAGGATATTGGAGACAAAAGGAAGATATGAAAGAATATGATAGTTTTGGTAAATCTTATCCATTTCCATATGAAGGAACATATTGGATTGGGAAAGATCAATTTTTAGAGAAATTAGAGGAGCTTGAAGATTTTATTAAATGTAATAGATATAGAAAATATGATAATGTAAAAAAATGTTTATTATGTAATAATGATATAACTAATGGATATTATAAATATAAAAATATTATGTGGGAAGATGGATATTATCATTATATTTCTGTACATAATATTAAACCAACTTTTGATTTTTTTGATTTAATTTATAAATTCTATAAAAATCCTAAAAAAAAAGAATGTAATAAAAAGATTTTTAGAATAGGTTCAAAAATAAAAATAACAGATAGAAAAAAATATGTAAAAATAACAAAAAATCAATTACTTATATTAGATGCTTTAATGGAACATGGTGGTGGTAATGTTAAAAAATATTATGATGAAAAATCTAATTTATATAGATATTCAGAACATGCCGGTTTATTAGATTTTAATAATTTTTCTCTCGAAAAAATAGTTATTTCGGCAAATACTACACGTGTTGATAGAGGTGATGAAGAAATATATTTACCTAGAAATATTGATGGTGCATTAGATTATGAATATATTTTTCATACTCATCCACCGACCCCTTATCCTGGTGGAAGGGCTATTGATGGAATTTTATATGAATATCCTAGCATGGGAGATATATTACATTTTATAGAACATCACAATGATGGAAAAACCTGTGGTTCAATTGTTATAACACCCGAGGGACTATATAATATAAGAAAAGGTAATGTTAATAAAGAAAAAATTAATATAGATGATAATAAATTATTTAAAGAATATAATAAAATTATGTTAAAAACACAATATGATGCAATAAAAATATATGGTATAAATTTTGATATAGAAACATTTTATTCAAAAATTGCACAAGATATAGTATTTTTAGGAGAACTTAATAAAATATTAAATAAATATGAATTACATATAGATTTTTATCCAAGAATAAAAGATAATAATGGTTATTGGATAATTGATACAGTTTATTTACCTATAATATAGAAATAAGTAAAATTTAGGTATTTTTTAATAATTTATCTTAACACAATATATATAAAACAATGGATATTAAATTAGATATGAAATTAGTTTTAATAGTTTTAGGTATAGCTCTTGTAGTATTAATAGCATCATATGCAAAAAATTATTCTGAAAATTTTACAGCAACGAGTAGTCCACAAATTCAGGATATTATTCAAGATGATGTACCTATAAAACCTTTAATTTATGATAGACATACAGGGATTGCAACATCTGCATCACAATTTATAGGTTTACCAGATGAAATAATACCTCCATGGGGTTCTACAGTTGGTAAAAATGAAAATGATAATTTATTAATGGGATTAGATAATAATATGTGTAGTAAATCATGTTGTAGTCAACAATATCCACCACCATTTGCAATGGAAACTGATGAATTAGTATGTAAAAACAAAGATAAATTTGTATCAAGTAATTATACATGTAATAATGCATGGCAAGATGCAGGATGTGTATGTATGACAAATAATCAACGTAATTTCTTAGTACATAGAGGAGGAAACTCATAGATAGTAACTGTTTAATTAATTAAAAATTATTTAAATAATTTTTAATATGCGCAAAAAAGTCAATATTAAATGTCTAAATAAATAACATATAAATGACTCATTATTTTGAGAAAAATATTGTTGAAATTAAAAATGAATATACTGATTTCTTAACAAATATGATGGCTCCTCTTATTTATGAAGGAATACAAAGTTTATATTATTTAGCAAAAAAAAAACATAATGCACAACAATTAGCTGCACAACAAAATTCGAATCAAGAAATAGAGCCAATATTAAAGATATTTAAAAATATTTTAAAAAGTGTTCCGACAATAAGCAATGTTAATATTGAAAGGGAAATGGTAAGAATTAGAGATAATAGTAAAAATGCAGATATATTTGATAATTTAGTAAGATCATGTTTTAAAAGTTTTATAGTTTTATTGACTTATAATTCATCTGGAAAAAAATGTAAACTTGTTAATGAAAGATTACATGAAACTATTGATATTAAATTGTTTATACATAAATGTTATATAGAATGTGCTAAACAATTTTATAATTATCCTGAAATTTTTTTAGATGATTATCCTCCTTTAGAATTACAAAGAAACGAAAGAGATGCCATAGAAATTATAAAAAAATCTATAATTGAAGGTATACGAAAAAGTTTACCAATGAAACAAATAATAGAAGAATATTTAATTCATGATTATATTGTTGAACACGATACAGATGAACGTAAATTAGCAAAAATAAAAAGTATGTTAGATGCTGAAGAATATAATGTTTTTGACAATAGTTCTAATAATAAACAGAATGCTTTTGATGATAATTCATTTAACAATACAAATAATATAATTCCTCAAAATATAAATTTTAAAGCAATTGATAGTGGTAGTGATAGTATTAGTGATAGTAACAATAATTTATCAGATAGTAATAAAAATAATTTAGATAAATTAGAAGAAAGTGTACATGATTTAAGTAAATTAATTTTTGAAAGAGAAAAAACAACTGATGATATAAAAGTTGATAAACCATTAAGTCATCCTAAATCTGAATATCATAAAACTGAAATGAAAAGTGAAATTAAAAAGGAAACAAATGAATACAATGAATACAACGATAATAAAATTGAAAATAGCGATGATGAATTAAAAAAGAAAATGTCATCTGGTGAATATATAACTGATTTAAATAATTTAAAAAATAAAAAACCTATGAAAATAAAACAATATAATAATAAAGAAGATATAAATATAGTTAAAGATAAAATTGAAAATGAAAAAAATATAGGAACTACCAGAGAAGATAGAGAAGCTTATTTCGGTGCAGTATTGAATAAATAATAATTTTCTTTATTAAAGATATAATATAATATGTTAGATATTCTTAAAAATCCAGTAATTATAGGTTTATTTGCTACAGCTATCACTTATGGGTATTTATTATGGCAACTTCATTCTGAACAAAAAAGAAGACATAAAAAAGGAAGAAAAAATACTAAAAAAGAAGATGTAAATTTACTTATTCCTGCTATAGTAGGAATAATCATTTGGTTTATAGCATATGGATATTTTGAATATAGTAATAATGATTTAAATGAACTAAATGATAGAATTCAAAATAACATTACTTTAGGTGAAAAAAATTATAAATTAGTAAAAGATGATTTATCATCTGGAAATACAATTAAATCCTTTGATTTAATAACAAAAGGTATTAATATTCCTAAAAAACCGTTACCTGATGTATTTATTGAAACTTTTTAATATTTATTAATAATTATCCTTAGTTTATATTATTTTCTAGTTATTATAATATAAAATGCCTACTAAGGATATAACATTTAATAGTGGTGATAAAATACCAGTACAACAATTTAAATTAAATACTATGGAAGAAAATCCATCAATAGTACTAATTGCGCCGAGACGTTCTGGAAAATCATGGATAGTTCGTGCAATTTTACATCATATGAGAGATATTCCATGTGGAATGATTATATCTGGATCTGAAAGAGTTACAAAAGATCCATTTTATTCTAAATTTTTTCCAGATTCATATATTTTCTATGAATATAAAAGTGAAATAATAGAAAGATTAATGAAAAGACAACAGGTCATGATGGATAAATTACAAGAAAGAATAAGTAATGGAAAGAAACCAATTGATACAAGATCTTATATTGTTATGGATGATTGTTTAGGTCAAAAGGGGTCATGGGGTAGAGATCCTCCTATTTTAGAATTATTATTTAATGGAAGGCATTACCAATTAACATATATATTAACAATGCAATTTCCTCTTGGAATTACGCCAGAATTACGATCAAATTTTGATTATATTTTTTTATTGGCTGAAAATAAAATATCAAATCAAAAACGTATATGGGATCACTATGCAGGCATGTTCCCTACTTTTGATTCATTTAGACAAGTATTTGGTAATTTAACAAAAGATCACGGAGCTATGGTTATAGCAAATAAAGGAGCTGATAAAGATGTTTCTGAACTAATTTATTGGTATAAAGCTCCAGATCTTACAAGTTCTAAAATGGAATTAGGTGGAAGACAATTCTTAGATTATCATAAAAAAAATTATAATAATGATTGGAAAAAAAATGCAAAAGGTATGAATTTTAATGAATATTGTATGGATAAAAAGAGAAGTAAAGGAACAATAAATATTGATAAACAGGAGGTAGATGATAGAGGTAGAGTAATTAATAAAAAAAAATAAATATATAGGAAATATTTAATATTTCTTATGATAATTTAATAAGATTTAATGCCATATTTTGTGCTTGAGCTGATCCATTACTTTTTCCATTGGTAATTATATTCCAATATAATGCAACAGATTGTATTCCATTTGTTGTTATTATTGCAGTTGTATTTAATGGCAATATTGTACTTTTTCCAAATTCTGGATTACCATCTGTAATAAAACATTGTACTTGTGATGTTGCAATTTGTGATTTTCCTACATATAATGATAATGTAATTAAACTATTTGATTTTGTTGCTGATACATTTATTCTACCAATTACTAAATAAGTTCCAGTAATTGGTATTATTGTCATATCTGTT
>Ga0208088_1000064_pt1 | contig 17250 bp, 22 predicted proteins | sample LakMenEpi02Apr12_FD_150661 | JGI IMG/M metagenome (GOLD analysis project Ga0208088, IMG submission 150661) | Freshwater microbial communities from Lake Mendota, WI - 02APR2012 deep hole epilimnion (SPAdes) | ecosystem: Environmental > Aquatic > Freshwater > Lake > Epilimnion/Euphotic zone ...
ACGCTCGATTAGTTTTTTCTTGCGTCTTCAACTGCTCCGCCACTCATGCCGTTATGACGGGCGCACGCATCGAAGAGAATCCCCACAAGAGGCGCAGGCATCTCGCCCACAGCATCGACCTCGGCATCGGTAAAGATCCGCTTGCCTTGATCATCTGCGATAGATCTCACCACGAGCTTGGCTCGGATGTTGGACAGGTTGCCCGACTTCGAGCCCGCACTGATTTCGCTTTCAAGTTGATCACGCTCACGGGAGCTAATCACTCGGAGGAATACTTTGCCACCGAGCTCGGGGATTTCGATCTCCCCGAGCTTATATGCACTTCCTGCACTTAATAACTTTTGCTTATCTAAAATGTGAAACTCCTTAATCTAATGCGTAGGTTATTTTGCCTACTGGTTTAACGCCCACAGTTGCTTTCACTGTGTTGTCGCCGGTGGCAACGCCATCGACTTGGAACTTCGTAACGATGCCATCAAAGGTGATGGTCGAAGTATCGGCAAGGGTGATAATGCATTCTTTTGCTTCGCCGTAATCTTCGATGTAAGCGCTGATCGTGCCGAGTGCTGCGGAGCCAACGCCCACGATTGCGGTTGCAGACATTTCGCCACCATCGATCAGACCGCCAGCGTATTCCTTCGCATGGTCTGGGCTCAAAAGGTTGGTGATGTCCACGGTGCCACGGGTCGCACTGGGTGGTGTGATATCGGTCACGCCAGTGAGGGTGGTGCCGCCGATCGAGATTGCCGTGCCTTGGGTTAAGACTGCTGCCATAGCTAAGACTCCCTATAGATGATGGAAAAATCCAAAGACGAATGATAAAACACGGTGTCCGAGCCTTCAAAAAACTCGGGCTGGTCTTGCTCATCACTCACGCTAACGCCGAGAACGACCACCCCCGAAGAGGTGCCGCGAAAGTTGTCCATCACGATTCGCATTTGATTCATGATGGTTTCAACTTCCGATTGAGTTGTTGCAATAACATCACACTGGATGCGAACTTCGGGCACCTTCGTGTTGCCTGCGTCGAGCGTTGCCGACCTTATGGTGCTGATGCGATGGTAAACAATGTAAGGCATGACCGGCTTTTGTGGCGCACGACCGGGATAGATGCGAGTTCCCACATAACCAGACATCGTAGCATCGTCGATTAGTCGGGCCCGAAGGGCTTTGCTAGCACTCATGATGCGCCCTCGTTGATGGTGTCGTTAAGGATCTTACCCATCACATCGATCGCCTTAGTCTTGTTGTTATCCCATGCTCTGCGAAGAAAAGGAAACGGTGCGGAGCCTGGGTGAATCGCTCCTTGCGCTTTTGCTTTTGCACCTTTGCGCTTCAATAAGATTTCATTCGTCAGATCGTTCTTGCCGGTTGGGTGCGCTGCGGTGCCGTACTCAACAAAGTGAGCGTACTTGGTCGGGATGCGCTCGACGCCACCAATGATGCGCCCCGCTCTGCGCTCTGCCCCGATAACCGAGTAGCCGAACTGGGCGCCCTTGCGCAGTACCACTTTTTCTTTTGATCCGATGGAGTCATGAAGGATGGAGTACTTGCGACGCACGCTGCTCTTCGCATCGGTCACGATAAGGGCACCCGCTTCATGAAGAGCCTTCTTGATCCCTGCTCGTTTCACTTTATCGTTGATGTGTTCCATGAGGTTGAGCAAACCTTTAAGGGCGGAAGCGTCGATGTTGATTGCTGCTCTAGGCATTAGTTCCCCCTTTCAATCGCATCGATCTCGAGTTCCCATGAGCCCTCATCGATGTTGCGGATGCTGACGATCTCTAGAGTGCGACTACCCATCGAGATGCGATCACCGTGAAGGATGCCATCTTTAAAACGCACACGAACACGGTGCGAGATCGAAGCCTGCCTCGCCATGCCCTGCTCTTGCTCCCTGCCTGAGAGCGGGCGAACACTCGCCCAGGTCGTGTAGTAGGTATTCCATGAGCGGGTCACCTGACCGTAATCATCCACGGTAGTGGATTCATCACGCTGAAAGCTTATTCTCTGGGTTAATTCGCCAGCTTTTAGCATTAGTTGACAATGCCTCGACTAAACATTTTAACGATGTTATCGACGGCGTAGGGCACTTCGTAGCCCTGCGCTTCTCCTACTGTCTCGCGCTGGTTGTACCAGTGGCCGACGAGCATCTTGATCGCTTGCTTTAATATCGCTGGGACTTCGTTGGCGTTGCCGCAGCCTGCGACATAAGTCACCACGATCGAGTTGTAGTCGTCTAAGTAATCAGGCCAGTCCTCATCGTAGGCGGGCATGATACGGCCCGGGTTCGAGGTGATGTCAACCTGATAAAGTTCGTCATCCCAAGTTTGAAGGTTGCCATCGAGGTCGTAATATTGGATTGAGCTCACCGATTGCACTGGGCCCTCGAGGTAGAGGATGCCAGAGTCGGGGAAGTCATCGATCGAAAGCGCAAGAGTCTGCGTCACCATTTTATGGCTAGCCATCTGCTCGAGCTGCTGTCGTGCTGCGGTGATGAGCGTATTAATCAGAGCGTCATCGTCGTTGCCATCGATGCGCGAGTGGAGCTTCATCTCTGCAAGGGTGATCGGTTCCGTCGCTGGAGGAGTGACAACTGTCAACATTAGCGTTTCTCTTTTTGTTTTTTCGAGGTTGCCTTCTCAGCCTTGATTTGTCGGGTTTCCGAGACCGGAGGAACGAGCGCTTCTTCAGCGCTCGCCCAGCCGAGTCGGATGCAATTAGCCGCTTCATCGAGCGGGAGGTCGTACACTAGATTTGCATCATAAGTGAACGACAAGCCCGCTACAGAAGTATGAAATTTAACTTTCATGTTTAGCTAGCTGCCATTACTAAATGCTTGATCGGATCAGTGCCAGCGTCGAGGATGCGACCATCATGACGGGAGAAGCCAACAAAGCCAACTTGGTGGTAATCAGCGTATCGTTCTTCGAGGCGCAAGAGTGTGAAGTCCTGCACATCTCGAATGAGGTACTTAGAAAAATCACCGTAGTATATAACTTTGGCGCTAGCCGCAACTGTTGCCACATCCTGGTTGATCACGACGGGAACGCCGAACAAAGTACCAGGAGAAGTCGCAGAAAGGTCGTTCATAAAGATCGGCCTGTTCTGATCATCCACCAGTTTTCGCACAAGCTTGAAGGTCGAGTCGTGCATCATGAATTTGGCGTTCGCACGATAAGCTGGATCGAGCGAATGCTGAAGATCAAGCAACTCAGCGAAGGTGATTGCGTCATCAGCGGTAGCAGTTTTACCTGCACCGGATGCCGAGATCCCCTGTGGTTTTGAGGAATTGTCACCAGTTGTGGCGTGAGTATTAAAGATCCTTGCGATCCTCTCCCCAAGTGCGCCACCGATGAACGACTCCAAATCAATCGCAGAGTCTTGCAAGAGTTCAGACGAAACTCGGATGAGCTTCGATGAATACTTATAAGCCTTCATGGTGATCTGGGCAAAAGTGATATCTTGCTCAGCAACTTGAGTATTTTCAGCAAGGATCGCGCCAACATTACTGTGATCACTCACGGTAGGAATTGGCAGGTCATTGCCTTCTGCTGTCCTTAAGATGGTTGCGACTTCTCGCATCCCGCCGAACGCCAGCAAAGAAGCTTCGAGCTGATTGATGAACCCCTGTGGCACAGTGTAACCACCAGCGGAACCGGTCAAAGATTGCGCACGGGCTTCGGCTTGAGTCTTAGGAGCTTTTGCGTTGAGCTTAAAGCTCAAGCGATTGTTCCCAAGTTCTAGGCCAGAGCGCTGTGCAGCGTTTCTTTGTTCATTGGAGGCACCGTTTACGCTATGAAATCCGAGCCATCCTCGTAAGGCCAATGCTCTATCTGAAGTTGATTGACGATCGCCAAAATCGCGCACAAACGCAGGCGCTTCGATCGGGCTTGACCTTCGCACTGCGGGTCTTTTGGAAGAGGCTTCCAAGCTTGCAAGTTTATTACTGCGAGCAGAAGCGGCTTCTTCGGGTGCTGCTTCTTCTGCGGGAGCTGCTGCGCCGCCTTCGATCTCAGTTATGCGGGCTTCGTGTTCGTCTACTTGAGAAACCAAAGCCTCAAAAGCTGCGGCTTCTTCGGGGGTTAGTTCTCGCTTTTCGGTGGTGCCGTGAGCGTGAATAGCTCGGGCTTCAGCTAGTTTTGCGGTGCGCTGGTTGCGCAGGGTTTCAATTTCGGTCATTGGATTTCTTCCTAATATGGCTTATTAGGACTCGTGCATCTGCTCCGGTGAGAAGCATAAAAAAACGCACAGGCCCCTAGTTCGGGAAACTGTGCGTAAAGACTGCACTGATTTCGATAGACCGATTAAACCACGGATTCCTAGTTCGTCAACCATCGTGCCAAAAAAAAGGCCCGCCGGTAAAGGCGAGCCTAGGGAGAGCGGGGGGGAAGGGTTAACGACCCTTATAAGCATCTCTGAACATTGCGTCAGTTTTATCTCGGGAAGTCTGAATCCTTACTCGTTCTCTTTCCGCAACTCTCTCGCTCTCTCTGCGAACCGCTTCCCGCTCCTCGGCCTCGATGGCATTCTTCTTCATCGCCGCCGCCATATCTGTCACGCTCTGCGCTGCCGACTCTTGGGTCATTTGTTGGTTACCACCCTTCACTAACACCACCACGACCACACACGACACGATCAAGCTGACTGTCAGGCACGCCACCGCTGCAACCAAAAGGTTGATCTTTGTCTTACTATCCATGTTTCTGCTCCTTTTTTCGATCCATTCAACCGGGCAAACGCCGGTCGCCGTATTGCTATCGTAGCCTATTGTTCGTGGGAGCACGCACTTTATTATGGATAATCACGATATGGTTGGTTAGAAAGCTTCCAGAAAGTCAATTTTCCTAGGGTTTTTGTAGGGTGGAGGAATTCCCCCACCCCTAGTCCACGGAAAGGCGTTTGCGTGAACTAAGCGAGCGACTTAGTCCAAGTTGCTGGACTACCGATCACCACGCAGGCGAAGTTCTCGGATGCGTTGCGCTGATCTTATTGCGTCCTGGGTGTAGATCGAGAGCGAGCGAACTGCCACCGAGGTATCGGGGTAGGCGGGGTAAGTGACCACACTCACATCGTGGAGCTCCACGGCGAGAAGACTGCGCACCCGTTTACCGTCCACCAGATCCCAAGCGTCTTCGGAAGTCGTAAAGGCGAAGCTCATCTGCGAGACATCACCCCGAGACATGACTGCCATCAAGTCGGCAGCATACTGGGTGTCAGGCGGGTCGATGGTAACCTTGAGCCCTGTCGCATCTGATTCAAGTCTTAGCGTGCCCGAGACGGTGCGCCCGAGGATGAGGCTCGGATTATGATCAATGAGCGCCCTCACATCGGGGTTGCTGTCGAGGGAGCGGGTGAATGCACCAGGGCGAACGAACTCCCGAAAGCCGCCAAGGTCTTCGCTCGAGAGATCGTACTTGGCCGCATAGCCGATGATCTTCTGCGCTGCGACATCGACTCGGAGTTCGGTAGAGAACCTGCGTTCAATCGTATTAGTTTTCATCTTTGACCCCTTTCATGGTGTTGATCTTTTCGGAAACTGCTTCGGCAAGTTTCGCTGCGGTCACACTGCCTGAGAAGTCCAACCAGGTCGAGCGGAACTGGTCGAGGTGGCGCTGGACATGGCCATCGAGATCGGTGGTCAAGCCAAACGCTTCCAAGACGGGTGCATACGCACTCACGACGCGGGCCCGATGCTCGGCACAGAAGTGATCAAGCTTGGTTAAGAACTCTGCTGGTTTGTTGGCGAAGCGCTTCACGGCGCTACACTCCACATTTTGAAGGCGTTCGCCTGCATCGTCAAGAAGGCGTAGGATGATCGACTCATGAGAGCGAGCGGGTGTGGGTGCCACGGGTGCCACGGGTGCGGGCACGCTGTCAAGCCCGTTGAAGATTTGATCGACCACCGCTTGCGACAAGAATGGGAACGAGGCAATTGCAATCGCCTTGGCCGATGCGATCGGGATGAGCTTCATGCCTACCTGAGTAACCAAGTCAACAAGACTGGTGATCTGTGCGCCGTTCAATGCGGTGCTGGCGACATCTGCCCCTGCTGCTGCGGGTGCTGCGATTGCTGTCGGGTCTTGGGTCTCGGGTGTGGGCACTGCCATCAGACTCGGATCGGTTGCAGGCGCTGCCGTGGGTGCGGTGTTGATCGATTGCATATTCATGGGTTGCATATACACATCGCCACCCTCGATCGGGTTCATGTTTTCTTTTTCTCGGATCTCGTTCACCGACAGCCAGCCCCAGTTGCGAGCGACCGAGTACGACTGATAACGGGCAGCGATCTCGCCCCGTAATTTCCCGTCTACATTAAACTCGAAAAAGAAACTCCCCTTGTCTTTCGGCCTGATAATTTTGCGATTAAGCTGCTGCTCCCAACGCACTAGCCACGGGCGCAGGGTATCCACGACGAAGCTGATTTCCATCTGTTCGAGGGAGTTGTAGCTCGTCTTGGAAAGATCCTTAAGTTTGTTCGGTGGTAGGTTAAACCAGCGGGCGATCTCGATGATTTGAAACTCTCTCGACTGCAAGAACTGCGAGTCATCGGGAGGCACGCCGATGGCTTCCCATTTGAGGCCCGCTTCCAACAGGGCGACCCTGTGAGAGTTTGCACCACCGGCATGAAGTTCTTCAAACGATCTGCGAAGGTTCTGCCTTGCTTCGGGTGAGAGTTGACCAGGGAAAGTCAGCACGCCACCGGGCCGAGCTCCTCGGCCAAAGTATCCAGCACCGAAGCTTTCAATCGCCATCGATAACCCGATCGACTGTCGGGCAAGGCCGATCACGCTGATGCCCGAGATACCATCGAACGACAGACCGGGGATGTGCAACATATTGCCAGCGGTGATGAAGGACTTTCCCCGGTTGAGTTCGTAGTAAAGCTCACCCGAGTCGGTGCGCCTGGGCGTTACCATAGTCGGGTCGATGGGCCAGAGCTCGACCACATTGCCCTCGAGGTCACGCACGATTTCAGAGTAAGAATTTCCATGAAGCAACAAGTGCGCCATCGAAGCCTCACGCCATTGCAGCGAGCTCATCTCGGGATTAGGTTCATCATGAAGGAGCGTGTGCAGCGGGTTCGCTTTTGCGTGTGCCTTGCCACCACCCGGCAGGCGTTCGTAGTAGTTGAGCGGTAGACTCGAAACCGACTCGGCAATGCACCTGACCGCAGCATATACGGCAGAGTAGGTGAGGGCCGTATCGGGTGTGACGCTGACGCCCGAGTCAGTTGATGCGCCACCGAAGAGCTCATTCAAGCGAGGGTCTTTCAGGTTGCCACCACTAAGGGAAAGCGCCCGAGAGATAAAGCCTTTTATGCGTTCAATCATAGTAGTGTTATTCCTTGGGTGTCGTATATGTTGGTTGCGTTTAAGCTGCTTACTTGCGCCCGACCTAAAGCCATAATTGTTGCCACGATGCCATCGATTTTCTCGACCGCTTTTCCCTTGTGCATTTTGATGTTGCCTGCGTTGTCTCGCTCGACTTGCACATTTGAAAACATCCATCTGAGTACCGGGTTGCCATCGTGTGCGATCTTCTCAGAGAGCACCAAGACCTCTAACTCTTTCGAGGGTGCGGTCATCGCTGCGAAGCCTTGCCCGAAGCCGACAAGCCAATCGGGTCGCCCGTTGTTCTTGCCGAGCGTTTCGAGATCCTTACTGATCTGGTTAATATTCCAGCGATCGACTGCGATCTCTTGGATGTTGTACTTTCGGGCCAGTCCATCAATGACCGCCACGACTGCCCTATAGTCGAGCGATCGCCCTGGCGTAGTCACGATCAGACCTTGGCGCTCCCAGTCATCAAGCCGGTGCTTGTTGTTTCTTTCTCGTTCCCTCGCTGCGTCTGCGGGTGCGAAGAAGGTCGGCAAGATCCAGTAGGGTTCGTTCGTTTCGATAGGCGGGAAGAGCAGCACGAACGCCGTTAAGTCGAGGGTTGATGAAAGATCAAGACCACCGAAACACATTCGACCGGAAAGGTCAGGGAGATCGCGGGAGCACGCATCCCAGCGCTCGAGCGAGATCCATCTCGTCTCCTGCGATGTCCACTGGTTCAGATGTAGCCTGCGGAAAGCGTTCTCTCTTGAGGGGTTTGCTGATGCCTCTGCGACTGCCTTGACAAAATAGTCTTCCTTTACCGTGACGCCATAGTTCGGGTTGGCTTGTTTCCAAGTCGATTCAGACTTCCAATCGCCTGTTGAGGTGTAGATTTTGCTATAGAAAGTCGGGTCGTGAATGAGCTTATCGTTGACCCCTTCGGCATACTGGCGAAGCTCCCAGCATAGACTCTGGCGATCATGCCCTGCGGTAGTCAACGCGAGCGTGAGCGGTTGCCTTCGTGCGCCGGTGCTGGTTGTTAACACATCCCATAGCTCTCGATTCGGCTGAGCGTGCACCTCGTCCACGATCACACCATGAGCATTGAGCCCGTGTTTGGTGAAGGCATCCGAGGATAGCGATCTGTAGAACGAGTTCGAGCTTTTATGCTCGATGGTTTTGTTGCGATAGATGCGGAGCATTGTTGAGAGGTTTGGGTTCTCCTCGATCATCTGGCAGGCTTGGTCAAAGACGATCGAGGCTTGATCTTTGTCGGATGCTGCGCTGTAGATTTCCGCACCCTCTTCACGATCAAGGCAGAGCAAGAAGAGAGCGATGCCCGCTGCGAGAGTTGACTTACCGTTCTTTCTGGGCACCTCGAGGTAGGCGGTGCGGTATTGGCGCAGGCCATCTTTGCGCACCGTCCCGAAGAGTTCATTCAAGAACTGACGCTGCCATTCAGCCAGGACGAAACCCGTGCCAGCCCACTCGCCCTTCGTATGGCGCAAGTGGTCACCAAAGAACCGAACGATCGGGTGATCTTTCGGTGTGACCGGCTTCTTTTTCCTTGGCGCTCGGGTTGTTATTGGATCGCCCTCATGATGTCGATGATGCCATCTTTGCCGCCGTTGGTTGACTGAAGATTCGGACGAGATGCGGGTGTTAACCCGAACTGGCATTCAAGTTTTAAAAGTTGGTCGTGCATTTTGCAACTCACCATGTAAGGCGGGGTCTCTTTGTAACCCTTCGGGCGTTCGTCATCACCCATGATCTCGATATGCGTTGGAGTTCCAGCGCTCAAAGAAGCTTCCGCATCGATCCACCTGACGAGGCAGATCGCATAACGAGAAAGCGACGAGCCATCGATCTCGGTGAGTACGCCAACACGGAACAACGCCTCGCTCATCTGGTCGAAGATAATCTTTTCACGGGCCCCAAGAAACTCAGGCGAGTCGAGTTGCGATGCGCTCGGAGCGGGTTCGCCTGGGCGCGTCTTCGCACGCCACGACCCTCGCATTTTTAGTATCGCCGTCGGTGTTTTTTTTCTACCTTTCATACCACTACTCCATAAACATCATGAAAAAGGCCCAAAATCGTGAATCTTTGTCCACGCATACCACGCGAGGTACTTTGACCCCTCTTGAAACAAAACAGACGCCCCTCCCCTTTTTTGCTCCAAAAATGGTCATTTTTGAGGCCTCGCAGAAAGCTTGACGAAACCACCACCGACGCGGTCTTCATGCCATGTCTTGAGTGCGTGGCACTTGTGGCATAGGGTCTGGAGGTTGTCGAGGGAGTCGGTGCCACCGTGACTCTTAGCGACGATGTGATCGACATCAGTGGCAGGCGCCGCGCATCGGACGCAGAGCGGAGAGCGAGCGAAGGCAAGCTTCCTGAGTTGCTTCCATTGATGACCATAGCCACGACGGGAAGGCGAGAGCCTAGGTGCTCGGCACCCAGGCGCATCGTGGAACCTGACCTCATGTCGTGGGGGCTTATGTGATCTCATGGTTGCTCCGGGAAGGTGTTGTACTCGGTGTGCGAGTTCGACCTAGTCATCTCGGTCGTGATCCACCAGCCACCAAGCGGCCGAGCTGCGGCACCTCTTGAGATGTGCCACCCGCAGTCGAGCTCTTGCTTGTAGCTGCCACACCTGACGAACCATTGATCAGTAGTCTCGATGTTCCCTTTACCGCTGACGCTGGTGATGACATTGTGGTCGGTGTTGCGACGATGGATGTGCCCACTGATGAAGACATCAGCCTGCCATTGCGATCGGGTTGCTTGATGCTGGGGGATGCCTCTGCCTGATTCACCGCCGCCACCATAGCCGTGATGAAGGAAGATGCGCTTGGTTCGCACATCAGCTTTACCTGTTGTTCTATCGTTTTTTTGTAGGAGGTAGCACCAGTCTTCACCGTAGATAACGGGAGAGTTGTGTTGGGTTCTCAGTGAGTGGGTGAGTCTATCAATCAGGTCGATCTCGTTTCTCTTGATAACTGCTGCCTCATGATTACCTGGCGTAATCAGGCATAGGATAGAGGCGTAAGGCTTGAAGTATTCCAGTGCTGTGCTGCTAATCAAATCAAAGTAATTACTGCCGCGATGCTCGGGTCGCAGCGTCTTTGGGTCGGCCCGAGGGTCGTATTTACCCTGCATCACATCGAAGAGATCGCCCACGATTACTACCGGGGCGTTCTCTGCGAGTGCATAATCCAAATGCTTTTTCAAGAAGGCTCGGTCGCAGTGCGCTGAATCCCAATGGAGGTCGGTCAGTGCTAGAAATCGGAAGCGGCTTCCCGATTTCGGGAAGCTCACTCGGAGTTCATGAACACGATCGGTTATAGTCCCACAAGACCAACGCTGTTTTGGCTTTGCCAAATGCGGTCTCCTAAAAAAACTATTCAACATTGTGTGCGTCTAAGGTAAACAACGCAAATCGCTCGCACTTTAGCTTGGGTCGGGGGATGATAAGAGGTGGTGATGCGTCTTACATATTTGGTGTTGTCATCATGAAGGTAACCCTTGTTCACCAACATATCGATGACCGCTTTGTTCGTGTTGTCCAAATCGCGCCGGTGCGTCCAACCTTCGCCACCATGTATCTCGATGTTGATCTCTGCCAGCCCTTCAAGAGCTTTCCCCCTAGGGATGAGGATCGCTACCTCGGCGAGCCATGCCATATAGCATCGGGCTTTATAAAATTTGCCGCGCCGACCCGAGGCGCGGAAGAGTTGGTTAGTCGAGGGTGGTATCGGAACCTCGAGCCTTACTACAGTTGCAATTTTATCTGCCATCAGCCTCCTTAATCGGTGCAATGACAGCTAACGGTGTCATCGAAATCGGGGAACATTGGGAGTTGCATTCTGGATTGTTTCAAGATGTTTTCATAACTGGGCCGGTCTTTTCGGAAGGTGTGGTTCTTTGCAGTCGCCACCCCGAGCATCGATCTCTCTTGCTCGATCCACCAGTTCAAAGCTTCTGGGGTTTCCCGTGCGACAAGGTCGGTTCTGTAACGGCTTTTTAAAAAGCACCCTTGGCAGTTTCCTTGGTGCATCGGGATATCTAAGCTAAAGGATTGCTTTGCCCAAAAGTTCGTCACATCTTGAAGGGTGTGCTTTGCTTCATGCAAAGGAGTAACGGCAGGATTTCGCCTCCTGTTCTTCTTGATGTTTGATACTCGCCTCGGCTCGTCGTAGCGCAGACCGATAAGCTGATCATGCTTGCGGAACTCAGCCCCGAGAGTATCTTTCGCCCATCGGTCAAGAAGAAGAATCTTGAGCTCGACCGTGCAGAACCTAGCAACCGGGTTCGGTAAGTACTGCCTCTCTTTTATTAGCACGGTGAAGGGTTCGCCGTTGCGTGCTGCGGTTTCGTGGGTAACAAGCTTCCAGCGTGGGGTGGTGGCTTTGCCTGCATACTCAAGCCAAACGATATCAACGCCCCATTCTTTTGATATCTGTTCGATAAAGTCGAGGGTCTTCGGATGCTCAAGCCCGGTGTTAGTGAACACCACCTTGACATAATCAGGGAGCTTTCCTTCATGCGCTTCAAGGACTTTGGCCAGCATGAAGGCTGAAGTTCTACCACCCGAGAAAGATATCACCGAGGGGGACTTAAGGTAATAAGCAGACCTCACGGTCTGGCTTTTATTTTCTGTAATAAAACCTCCGCATCTTTCCTTACACCGAGGTTGTAGCTCTTCCAGTTCTTGAGGTGACCGAGCATGATGTGGCAGTTGCCACCCGTCTCGCACAAGGTCAGGAGGTTACTGGGTTCGAGTTCGAGATTTGGGTAGAGGTGGAATGGGTGAATATGGTGCACCTCGAGCTTGTCCTTAGTCCCGCACGCTGCGCAAGTCGGGTTGCGTTTGAGGTGTGCACCTCGCACCGCTGGCCATCTCGGTGAGCGGGCAGGCAACCCGGCAAAGTATTCGGTGATGGTTTTCACGATGCTCATGGTCGCTCCTCCAGTCGTGACACGATGGTCAGGTAGCCGATAGCATCAACGAGGTTATCCCGTTTGTGGGTGTTCGACTGTCTCACGATCTTAAGTGCTGCCATCAACAATCCCACATCGCTCGCACTCACCCGCTGACCGGGTGCGAGTTGGCTTCTCAGGAGCGTCGTCCAGATCTCAGCAATCTGGCAGAAGCTCTCGCTCGGGTCACCATACTGGAGGCCTCGCTCCGAGATGATGCCATCGACTTGGTGAAGAATGTCCTGGCTATTTGTCTCCATGTTTTGCTATCTCCCGGTCAAAGGTTTTGCGGTCATCAAGCATGGTTGCGATCTCGTCTTCAAGAAACTCGATACGCTCACGCAAGTTGCGGTGCGTAAGGGGCTCCAGCTGCTCGTATTTTGCGATCTTGTCTTTAAGACGCTTAATGACCCTCCGATAGTTTTCGCCCGCAATACGCGCCCCGTGTGCGGCCCTGAGTGCGGTTGTGGTTAGCCCAGTCGCACGCACCGCGCAGAAGCGGCACGCCCAAGCCTTGCGGCCTCGCCCTATAGGGTAGCCACCACGGGCTATCGAGCGCCCGCACTGCTTGCAAAGATTAGACATTTTCGTTTATCCCTCTTATAGAGTGTGGATTATGGGATAAATGAGAATAAACCCTTATATATCTAAGACTTAGAGAGTGTCTTAGTATTATAAGAACGAATTTTATGAGTTCTTCTTTCTGGGATAATCTCATTAATCCGCTTATCCTGACTCTATAGAGCGGATAAATGAGATTCGGTGTGAAACTGGTCATTGATTGTGCCTCCTAAGTTACTGAGAGTTTTAAAGAAAACAGCGCCTGAAGGGCCGCTTCATGCGCTGTGTTTTAGGTGGTCGTTTGTTCATGATCACGAAGCTGGTTTCGTGATCATCCGTTGTTTGTTTCCTCGCCTGCCAAGCCACGCCATGCCGAACCGCGCCACGCCACACCGGGACCCGCCTCGCCTCGCCTGCCCTGCCATGCCATTACCTGCCTCGCCGTGCCCAGCCGCACCGAGCCGGGCCATGCCACGCCGTGCCTTGCCAAGCCGCGCCTGCCCTGCCTCACCAAGCCTCGACGCGCCAAGCCGCGCCCCGCCTGCCTCGCCTGCCATGCCCCGCCTTACCATACCCCGCCTCGCCAAGCCTCGCCCAGCCTGGCCTGCCACGCCAAGTCACGCCTTGCCTTACCGCACCTTGCCTCGCCTCGCCTGCCGTGTTACCTGACAGCGGTATCGATCGCTTGCCAGACTGCTGCCAACTCGGTGAAGGCAGCGTGCTCGATCCTAATGTTCTTGAGCCGACGCTTGAGGTGGTCAAGGTGTTGCTCAAGAAGCTTGGGGTTGCTGGTAACTTGTTGCGCTGGGATGTAGCGCCGCTCGTTTTCTTCATCCTCATTCATGACGGTGATGGAGACAAAGGCCTGCACGGGTTTCGTGTCCGGTAGGTCTTCATCGACGATAGTCACGCAATTGATCACTAGCCTTGCCTGATGGATGCGATACTCTTCAGCAGCGGTTGGGTCATCCCATTCAAACACATCATGAAGCAACGCCTTTACGGGTCTGCTTTCCTTCACGATCTGGGAAGGTGTAAGCTCCCCGTGTTTGTCATTGATGCGGGCGAGTTCATCGCCCACATCTTCTGCCTTCTTCCCTGCAACGGATCGCCCTGCTTTAAACTGGTACATACTATTTAGCCTCCCATGAAAAATTGCTCACCACTTTGAAGCGACCATGATCGCCGTTTTTCTCTGGCCTCCACTCACCGACTCCAACGGAGAACCCGCCAAGGTTAATAAGGTTGACCAGTTGATCTTGGGAAATCGCTCGAGTGTTAAACTCAATAGCAAGCGTTACACCCCAGCGCAAGAACTCTGGGCGATAGCGTAAGTCCGTTCCACTAATGCCGACTTTGACCTTGTCGGTTCTCATGTAGGGTGGTGTATCTTCTGGATAGATAAGCGGAGTTAAGTCGCCGCCATCCTTATCACGAGAGATAAAGAACGCCTGCCTTGCTCCAACCTTGGTGAACTCCTTGCCTAAGCTTGTTACCGCAGTAACCGCACAATCTTTAAAAGCAATGATCTTCATGCCGGGGCGACCATCGGGAAGACGGTAGAACGCTCCCTCATAGTCTTGTACCGGGTCTCGTTTTTCACGGCCCTTGCTTGCTGTGCCAGCTTGCTTCTCTTGCATTTTTTTCTCGATTTTTGGATCCCAAGCATGACACAAGAAAGGCGTTATGCCTTCGAGGTTTATCAGGATTGTTTTTAGATCTAGAGTAAGAAGTTTCGTAGGTGCCGAGATGGTTGGAACTTCAAACTTAGGTAATGCTTTTGCTGTAGTAGCCATTGAGTCTTTATCTTTCTGAAAAGTAGTTAAGTAATGCGCCCGACACAATGCCAGGCGCAGAGGTGGTCACTGACTAGAACGGCAAGAGATAATCCCTTGCAGGTACATACGCCTTCTTCTCGTTGTCGTAGACCACAGCATTCGCCCAGGTTGGATTGCCGAGTTCAGCGTAAGCGAGGTCATAATCCCAGAAGGTTCCCTGCTCGACGCCATCACGACTAACAAACACCTTCCGGTTTTTGTCTTCTGCCACGGGTGCCGCGATCACGGGTGCGGGCTTCGCTGCCGGAGCTCCGGGAGGAGGAGGAGGCGCCATCGCTGGGGATGCGGTGAGCGGTGCGCACATGATGACCTTCGTCTTCAGCCCGTCCGCACTTGGCCCCACGGTGATCGTAAACTTCTTGTTGATGAAAGTATCTGGGTCGATATCTTCACCGTTGATAAGTGGCCTGCCGAGCATCTCCCTGATGAGCTTGCCGAAGTTGTTAGACATCGTGAGCTTAGTGGGTGTCCACCTCGAGGTGGTCTTCCGAGCGTGTACGCCCTCGACAATCTCAAACTCCCAAGCGTAGGAAGTTCCTGAGTCGGGAAACTTCGCACTGGGTTGCATCTCCTTATACCCAAGAAGCTTTGCTGCATAGGTTCCGGTAGGTACTGAAAACTGATCTGTAGAATCACAAACTCTGAGCACTGCCATTGAAATCTCCAAGGTTATTTTGAGTAGGTTGTTGAATAGTTACTTTGCGCCAGCGTTTTTTATCACCTCGACCGCCTGTTCCAATCATCTCGACTTCGCCGTCGTTGACTAGGGCTTCTAAGTGTTTCCTAACAAATGCCTGTCTTTGTCCGCTTGCCTCCTGTATGTATTCCAAGGTGTAGTAGGTGTCCTTGTCCAGCACTTCGATGATGGACTTCTTTCGTGCGGTGGTATCGACTTGGTCTTTGTCACCGAGTCTTACTAGTTGCTCATCAACAAAGTCGATAAGCACTTCGTATGGGGTCGCTCTACCGCAGCGCCCCGTGGTCGTGATCAGCCTTCTGGTTTTGCTTTTGTTACCGTAGCCGCCTTCTTCCCTGGTGAAGTCCATGCAGATATCCACTGCTGAAGACAATGCACCCGAGCCTCGGGATGCGGTGTGGTTCTCGCCGCCACCCTTGCGATGATGGTGAACAAGGATGACTGACATCCCCGGCTTAGTGATGAAGTCGAGAGCGTTGATTGCTTGTTGCACTTCGGTCGCAGAGTTTTCATCTTTCACCGGCCAGATCTTTGAGATGGTGTCGATGATCAAAACACTGAACCCGTCACGCTGCATAATGAAGGCAAGCTGTGCGACATACTCGAACCATTGCTTCATGGTCATCTGTGCCGTGAATGGTTTGCACCAGACCCCGTGCTGGTCTTCATCGCCTACGCCAGTCTCTGCGTGTCGGTCAATCCAAAAGTCTCTGTGCTCTTCCGATATAACTAAGGCCTTACACTTATCAACCTTCTGCCCTAGAAAAGAATCTCCGATAATCCATGACTTCAATAGGCCCGTTAGTAGTGTTGTTTTGCCGATCTTCCAGATGGCACTGAACAAAGTCACACCACCCCCAGTGACGAAGCCGTACCAGTGCCAGACCCGCTCCGTCGTATCCCGTTTCATCTTTCCGATGATCTCATACTCAAGCCCGGTCACTGGGTCGGGCTCGATCTTTAGCGGTGCATCTTCAGCCTTCGCCTTATGCAGAAAGTTAAGTTCAACTTCAGGTTCGCCGAACCCTGCACTCGCAAGAGCCCGAGTTGCTGCGGTAAAGTTACCGTCATGGGATAACAAGGTGTAGGCAGCAAACTTGCTGTAGGCCTTCGCCTCTTGAAAGGGTGCAGCGTTCGATGAGAACACATAAAGCATATCGCCAGAGCCATCAGTGCGGCAGTGCCCGGTCGTGCCTGAGATGCCATCGTCTTTACCAGCCCTGCGCCAATAGATTTTGTCCTGACCGATGCGGGAGATCTCCCAGCCAGCACCATGCAAGATGGTTGCCCAGTCGGCTCGCTCGTTGTAGTCATCGCCGGGGCGCTTGCGGTTGTCTCTGATTTCGCCCGCTTGTATCGGTAGTGTAAACTTCTCTGGGAACTTTCCGACATTTTGTAACACCGCCACGGTGACCATCAGATCAAAGTCGTCCGAGTCTACAGGCAGAGCGGGTGCAGGCAAGTCCAAGAGCGAATTGTTTTCCCAGCGGTAGAGAAGCCCAGTCGGGTGGCACTCTTCCGTTGATCCCGGTGCCAGGACATAACCATTCGACCCCTTAATCTCGATTAAGGTTTTGCCCTCGGTACTCTTCGCAAGCTTGAGGTTCTTACGCTGAACACCAAAGCAATAGATGTGTCGCCCGCCATTCGGGGTGACTACGATAGGGCACGAATCCAAAGCGTAGAGCAAGCCTTCTTGCTGGCAGTCTTGGCGGTACTGGGCGTAAGCGTCGCCGGTTTCGATGTCGATGACAGCGAGATCGTTGCTGAGTATCCCGCCCACGATAGCGACGCCGTTGCGAGTTCCTTCTGGCCACCACGCATCGACCTGCTGCGGGGTTGCCCGAGCAGG
>Ga0208088_1000065_pt1 | contig 17155 bp, 16 predicted proteins | sample LakMenEpi02Apr12_FD_150661 | JGI IMG/M metagenome (GOLD analysis project Ga0208088, IMG submission 150661) | Freshwater microbial communities from Lake Mendota, WI - 02APR2012 deep hole epilimnion (SPAdes) | ecosystem: Environmental > Aquatic > Freshwater > Lake > Epilimnion/Euphotic zone ...
ATAAAATAAAAAAGTATTAAAAGTCCAAATTAAACAGTAAAATAATATCATGAAATTCCTTATAATCTTTCTCTATTTTTTTCTTTACTTTTTCAACTCTCTCATTTTTTTCTGTATTTTCTTTGACAATATTATTAATTTCACTTATACATGTTTTATAATCCATTATTTTATTTATATAACTAATATAACATTCTGATACTAGTAATATATTTTTAAAATCTTTATAATCTTTATCTATTTTTATATTTATTTTTTCTGTTCTTTCTGTTTTTTCTATCAAATCATCATTTTTCTTTTTCTCTCTTTTAATTAATCCTTCTATATTATTATAAATTTGCAATGATATATCACTTATAGTATAATTGATATTTGATTTTTCTTCTATTAATTCTTCTATATTATCTTTATATATTTTAACATATTTATTATCTAATTTAGATAACATATCGTATAATTGTATTTTTACATTTTTTTTCATATCCTTCAAATCATTATCGCTCTTTTTTTCTTCTTCTAATAAATTTTTCTTTTTTATTAATAATTTAAGTTGTTTATCATCTTTAGGTAATGTATTTATAAGTTCATTTTGTAAATTATATAAATCATCTTTAATATATTTATAACACGACATACTCCTTTTGTGAAAATTTTGGAATTCTAAACAAAATAAATCTTCAAGTTGATCTTCACTTATTCCAAATTTTTTATTGCATCTGTTTTGTAAATCATATTATTAAAACATTTTGTACAAACAGTATCTATATTTTTATCATCACAATTATGACATAGTCTTACCATATATTATTCTATACATAAATATGTTTTTAAGTAATAGAATATTATAAATATAAAAAAATATGTAAAAATTGTTTAATTACCACAAAAATATGAAAATAATGATTTAAAAAAATTATTAATTCGTCTAAAAATAGTATTTTCTTTGGCTCTTTTTACTTCTATTTCCAATATATCATAAATTTTAAAGGCTATTTCATTTGCAGTAAAATCTAAACTTACATATTTATTAATTAAATTCTGTTTGTTTCTATCCAAATTATCAATATATTTTTTTTCTAATTTAGATAACATATCATTTAATTGTATAATAACATGTTTTTTAACTTCACATAATTCTTCTTTTTGTTTTTTTTCAATTTCTATTATATTTTTTGCTATTAATAATTTTTTAAGTTGTCTATTATTTTTAGGAAGTGTTTCTATTATTTTTTTTTGCAAATCATATAATTCCTTTTCATTATACATATAATTATTTTTACCTTTATTGTTATCTATATTTAATTGATCTAATTGTTTTAAATATAATCCATATTTAGTTACAGCATATGGTTTATAAACCATATGATTTTTTAAACAAAATTTATTGATACATTGTTCAAAATATGTATCGTTATCACATATTTCTTGCATATTTATTATATTTATTATTTATATTTTATACTATTAATTTTAAAATAATCAATTTTTTATTATTTTAAAATTAATTTTTTCCATTATAAATTATAGAAATGGTAGACCAATTAGATAATTATTTCATGAATATGATATTGCAATATGGATCGGGTTTTGAAGATGTTATAGATAAAAGTTTAGATTATGACATAAATTTACCTTCTGATATTGCAGAAACATTATTTAAAGAAGATATTGAAATAAAAAATATTAAAACTAAAGAAATTTCTAAATATAATATTGCATTTTTTTCTTTATATAATTTTAATACAGAGGAATTTATGTGGTATAGAGGAATTGAAAAAATATTTAGTGAACAATTAAATAAATATTCTGAATTATATTCAATACCATTTATTAGAAATTTATTTGCAACTTCAAAAATAAAAATGGGAGAAAAATATAAAAATGTAATTCCATATCTTGTTGCAATAATATATCCTAATTATAATGTTATACGTTTTACAGATCCAGATAATAATCTTGAATCTTATATTTTGATAAATTTAGGTATTAAAGATAGTTTTGATTTTGATAAATTTTCAGAATTATTGTCAAATTATAATCTTATTAGTAAAAATATTAATGATACTAAAGAAAAAAGTATATTATCTAGAAATAAAAAAATAGAAAAGGGTTTTAAAGTAACTAAAAATATTTCTAAAAAATTAATAGAAAATAAGGATAAAAAAATAAATAAAAAATCTACTAAGAAATCTAGTAAAAAATCTAGTAAAAAATCTACTAAGAAATCTAATAAAAAATCTAGTAAAAAATCTACTAAGAAATCTAGTAAAAAAACTAGATAAATTAAATATCATTTACATCAATTCTAACAACATTCATTTTTTCATATCCCATTAAATCTCCAAATTTATTCATAAATTCAATATATTTTTCTTTTGTAAAATCTATTATATTATCATTTACATCTTTATATGATGGTTTTCCTAAGTTTTCATACATATTATTATATTTTTTTTCAGGATCAGGTTCATATGTTAAAGTATATGTATCTTTTCCACAATAAAATTCTTTTATATTTAAAAAATTATTTATTTTTGGTTCTCTTCTAGGAATTCTTCCATTATCTGATGTAATTAATCCATTATTATAGTAACAATCATATGGTTCTTCATAACCGTTCCAATCATTTTCATTCAAATCTTTTTTTAATATTACATTTTCTATCATTAAATATGTAAAATTATTAACATCAATTGCATACGGATAAGGTACATCATTATTTCCTACAGGAGATACATATTTTTCTATTTTATTTGCTAGAAATGTAAATATTTTATTTCCAATATAAGTGTATTCATAAGTTGTATTATTAATTTGTGTATTTTCCAATAGAATCGTATTTCCTCTAAATTCTTTTCCATATCCTCCAGAAAATTCAGTCATTTTATTTATTGGACTTTCTCCTATAAATATATGCAATGGTTTTCTAGATAGAATTAATTGTCTTTCTTCCTCATTTTTATAAACATAAATAGTATTATTTTCTATTTTTACAACAAATGGAATATCTCCATTATTATGTATTTCATATTCATCAATAGACATTTTTTATATATTGTATTATAATATATTATACTTTAAGTATTTTTATTTCAATAATTTAGATTCTTCAACATTTTTTATTAATAAAAAGATTTAAAAAATAAAAAATTGATAATAAAATAAATAGATAAGATAAATATATATACATATATACTAATAGATGCAAGATTCAAATATAGAAATTAATACGTCATATAATGAATTAAATGATTCAATCAATAAAAATAATTTTTATAAAGGATTATTAATTAATATATTAGTATATATATTATATCTTATTATATCAATAACTATTTTTAGTTTCACTATTAATATCATAAATAATAATTATAATCCAATAGTTATAATATTAAGTTTCTATTTAGCCATTATAATTATAAACTTGATATCTATTCTAATATTTGCATTATTGATATATTTAGGATATATAATAGATGATGATGAATTAATATTTAATATTGGGAGAACAGGAGTATTTTTTATAATACCACAATTTTTAATAAGATTTTTTGGATTTGTAATACCAATTATATTATTCATTTTTATTGGATTAAATTTTAGCAATATAATATCAGAATCGATTTTATTAGGTTTTATTATTACTGATATTATAATAATAACACTTGATTGTATTATAACAGTATTAAGTTATTTATATGTATGTAAACCTATCTTAGAATGTTTTAATAAAGATAAAAATTGAATTTATAAATTAATTGCATTATTCATATTAAAAATAATATTAATTAAGAAAATGCAATATATTTCTCTTTCTGAACTTGCAAAACATAATAGAGAAAATGATTGCTGGATTTCACTTTATGATATTGTATACGATGTGACTGATTTTTTAAAAATTCATCCAGGTGGATATGCTATTATGAAATGCACAGGTAAAGATTGTACAGAACAATTTATAAAAACACATAGTAAAAATTTAAACATAGATAAACGGATAGGAAAATATAAAATAGGATTTTTAGAAAAAAATTGAATATTATTCTTTATTTATTAAAATAATAGTTCTATTTTAAAATCTATTTATCAGGTAATAATTTTTTATGTAAAGATTCCAAATTAAACAATAAAATAGTAAACAATATCAAAAATATAATTTCTGCGAGATGATCTTTACAGCGCATTTGCATAAAATTCAAACAATAAAAGAAGGACTACATAATCTTTATAAAAATGATGAAAATATTTTTTGTTCACATTATTTTCCACACAAAAAGTGATTTTACCCAAAATAAACAGTTTGAATAAAAAAATATGAAATTGGTTAAAAAATGAAGGATCTCTAAAACTGAAACAATGAACAATAATTAGTGTTTTAGAGAAATTCTTTATTTGATTGATTTATTTTGAATAGTCTTTTATATGTTATAAATAACATAAGGATGATCTTTCCTAGATAATAATTATATTATCTAGATTTTATAAATTTATAAACCTAATAAATCAGCTGTTTGTTTAGAAACTCTAATTTTAATATTTTTTGTTGCATTTAATTTATCTCTTTCATCCTCTAATATATTTAATTTCTTTGATATTTTTTTAATTTCAGTATTAATTTCATCATCTGAAAATGTTTTTAGATATGGAAAATCAAAAGTAGTCCCTGTTATTATAACTTCTTTATAATTTTTAAAAACATTTTCCACTAATTTTAAATCGGATTTTCCCTTTGAATTTTTTAATAATGTAATTAAAGATAGTTTATGCGATGATAAAATTTCTATTTCAGATAAAATATAATCTAAACCAAATTCTCCATTTATTCTAAAAATATCATTCTTTAATTTTTCTAAATCTTTTCTCATTAATAAGTATTCAAAAATATCTTTTTCTGTTTGTGTTTTAACATCTAGAGCTTTATTTTTAAGATCATCTACATCTGAACTTGAACTAAATAAATTAGATAAATTTAAAAATTCAGGAATATTATACACCAACACTTTTGATCCATAAACTGGTTGACATGTTTTACTAACAAGTTCTTTTAATTTTGACAAATATTTTTGTGCTTTTACTAAATTTATATCCACTTCAACATATTCACTATTAAAAGAATTTAACATTAATTAAATGTATTTGTAATTAGTAGTAATTCATATTTCTTTAAGTATATTTACAGCCAGTCTTAATTTTATTTGGACTTTTGGCTACTGTGAGTCTTTTATCTTAAAGCACATTCACTAAACGTTCGTCTGAATCATCGGCACTGTTTGACACTAATAAGAATCTTAATTTTATACACTTTAATTGTTAAGTTCATTCCTAACTTTTTTATTTATCTATTGTTTTTCAATATATATATTCGAGTTCATTCTCTATTTAACTTTTAATTTTATTGGTTCTTATTAGATTTTTCTGGTCAGCCGTATTTTTTATTTCAATTTATAACTCTTAAATCAGATTAATTTTTTATGTTTGATACAATATAAACTGAAAAGTTATAAACCTATTTATTTTTTTATACACAAGGAAAATAAAAACCATTATGTGTGTTCTATATTTTTATTAATATTAATTAATAGTGAATACTGAAAAATAAAAAAAACATTATATGTATTCATAATAGTATATTATATATCTTTCTTTAAGTGTTTTTAAATTATAAATATATTTTTTAATTATATTTATATTAGTACTTTTAAATAAAAAAAAGTGATATATGATTTTTTATTAATATATTATAAAAGTAATAATATATACTAAAGTCCAAATAAAATTAAGACTGTCTTTAATAAATATTATTAGAATATCTATTATTATTTTTCATATTATTTATAAATATATTATATAAAACTTGTTTTTCTTTTTGATCGGTAATATTTTGATATTTTTTATTTAATATTTCTAATAATTCAGTAAATATATTACAATTATTGTAATTATCTAGTAAATTATTAGCCAATCCAAAATCAATAAATGTTATTTTTTCATTCAATAATAATATATTATTTAAATTAAATTCTGAATAATTAATATTTTTTTTTGTAAATATATCAAATATATTAACTATTTGTTCCTTCCAATTATTTGGTAATATAAAATTATTATATAAAGATTCACCTTTATAATTCATTTTTATAGTTAAATTATTTTTATCACATTCAATTAAATAATTATCTAAATCTTGCAACATTATTATTTCTTTATTAAATATATTAAATATATTAGTATGATCTTTATGATTCCATCTCAATTTATCATTATATACTTTTATTATAATTTTACTATTTTTTAACAAATAAACACTAGATGTTGATCCAAAATTGTATGCTTTTAATTTTTCATTATATTTATCATCTAATTTATTATGCAATTTAAAACTACTTAAAATATAGTCAATTTCATTTATTAATTCTGTTATAAATATTGTAGTGTCATTATCTCTTACAAAGTATTTTAATATTTTTTCGATATGAATATATAAATTATTTTTATTTATGTTGTTATTATTTATATTTGTATTTATAGAAAATCTATTATCTAAATTATTAAATATATTATTATAAATAACATCATCTAATATTTTTCTAGTTATATTCTTATTTATTATATCATTATCTGGCAAATATTCATTAACATATTCTTCTAATAAATTTTCAAATATAATCATATCTTTTGAATTTTTTAATGTATTTAAATTATTTTGTATATTTGTTATAAATTTTTTTTGACTTACTGTTTGTATTATATTGTAAATATTTAATTTATCCCACATATTTCCGATTAATATATCAATTTGATCAAATATTGGATATATATTTTTAAATATAGTTTCCATGCATGTATTTTTTATTATATAAAAATGTAAATGAAAAAATGTACTATGTAGCTTATAATAAGGATCTTTTGATAATAAATTTTTATGTTCTGCTCCTAATACTATAATATCCCAATCTGGTGGTATTAATTTTATATATTTTTCTATATTAATTATACTATCTATTGAAATATCATCTTCAACAATAATTGTATAATCAGAAAAATTTAAATATCCATGTATCATTGCTCTAATATGACTACAAAAACACGCAAGTAATCCATCTTGAATTTTTATATTCTGATCATTTGTTTCAGAAAACTCATTTACATTAATATTTTTAATATTAATATTATTATTATATTTACTTAAAAAAATAAAAATTTCATTTAAATCTTTTTCAAATCTATTAGTATTTTTCCAATATGTTGCTTCTAATTGCATAAATTGTCCATCTTTAATTGATATTTTTTTTAACTCTTCTTTACTTGAATATAATCTATTAATATCTTTTTTTAAATTAATTAAAATACAGTTAGTCGATACTGATTTATTAAATAGTTTTTCTAATATATCCCTTATGTTTATATTCTTTTTATATTCTAATAATATTTTATTACTATCATTTTTAATTATTGATTCATCTTCGTTTTTTAATTGAAAATGATTCATTATACATTCCATTAATTCAGATGGAAATTTATTAGTTGGAATTAATAATCCATTGTCATCTTTAGTTAAATAAATAGTAGGCGAATAATCGTATTTTGTTAATATTTGTTCTCTCATATCATATTTTCTACTATTAATACTACCATGATAATGATGTCTTATAATACCTGGAACGTATCCTATTCTACATCCAAAAACTTTATTTTCAAACTCTTCTAATGTTTTTTTATAATTTTCAGAAACATCTTGTGGTAATGCTGATTTATAATTTTGTATAAAACATGATGCCATTTGCATATCACCATCTCCTGTTATTGCATATTCATATAAGCCTCCGATTTTTTCATAGAATTTTCTTGTACATGCCCATGCAAATCCTGGATGCCAATATGAATTAATATCTTTTATTCTATTACTTCTTTTTGTTTTTTTTATATATTGAAATCCAAATCCCGATAATATTAGTTCAGTATCACCGTTTTTATCCATAAATATATTATGACTAAATAATTGAACAACATCTTTACATCCATTTAAAATTTTTAATGTATCTAATGCCCAATTCGGACTATCAAATTCAATATCTGCATCAATCCAGGCAACAGCTTTCCAATTTTCAGGTAATAATTTTTTAATTCCTATATTTATCATATTCTCTTTTAGCCATATAGGTGAACTATTTGTTCTTAATCTTAAATGTCTTGAATTATCTTTATCCGTTATATAAAATTCTTTATTTTCATATGCTAATTCTACAATATATAGTATAATATTATCCTCATCTTTCATTCTTCTTATAAATTCTTTTGTTAATATATATCTTATTGCAAAATTACATGGATTACTTATAACTATAATTACATGCAATTTATCTTCGATTGGATCATTATTTTTAATAGCTTTTTTAATATCATTTTCATTATATCTTATATTATCAATTTCAATATTATTTATTATTGTCATTATATTATAAATAAATATTAATTTTTTTATCTTATGTTGATATGAAAATTTAAAATTCCCTATTTTTGTGTATTAAAAGTCCAAATTAAACAGTAAATTTATAATGTAAGAGATCTTACCATATCAACAACCTCTTTGTTAAACTCATCCAGATCAGGGTTTTTCATATATCTCATAAAATCTTTTATTTGTATATTTGAAACAAATGCTGACGCTTTTACACTTTTTCCTTCTCTACCAACTCTTCCCATAGTTTGAAAAATATAACCGATACTTTTCTTTTCTGCAGATTTTTCAGGAATAATAACAGTTGTAACCGGAATATTCAATCCGTATGATAATTCTAAATCAGTATATAAATATGATAATTTTCCCTCATTTGCTAATTCCATTATATAATTTTTATATCTAAAACTTTTAATCTTTGAACTATATATTCCTATTCCACAAAATAACAACATCATAATTTCATTATCTACACTAGTAACTAAATTAAAATCAAATAGAGATTCGTTAGAACTATGACTATTTGTAAAATCAATTGTTCTCTTAAAATTCATTATATTACAATCTAAATTATAATGTTTATAATTATCTTTTGTTCCTATTTGTAAATATTCAGGAAATTTAAATTTGGGATTAATAATTTCTTTTATGTTCATTGCTTCATTTATTATATCATTAACATCTTTAACATCTCTTTTTTTCTTATTTTCTTTCTCTATTTTATCAATTTCTGAAAAATAATCATTTATCATCATAGTTAAATAATGATTTGTATTTTTAACATCAGGATATAACTTATGTAATATATCTTTAATATGTTCTAATAGTTTTGAAAAATCTGTTTTTACTTGTAATACAGGATCATCTACTGGTATAAAATATATTTCCTCTGTTGTATCAGAAAATTTATTTATTATTTCTAAATTATAATTACTATTATCTTCCACATTTTCATATTTACATATATCTTTTATAATATCATTATTCTGTTTTGATAATATTTCAAGTAAATTCATTGAAAAATTAATTATATCATTCATATTAATTCTTGTTGATTTTATAAAATCATCAAATGATGGTATTTCATTTATCCCTTTTTTTATCATTAATTCGTATAATACAAATAGAGTTTTATGTTCATACATTCTTCTTACAAATGGATTTTCTTTTACTATATTAATTATCTTTATTATGTCATCAGAAGTTTCACATCCTGAATGTGGATAATAATCTGTTCCATTATATTGTTTAACATTACATCCTATTTTTATATTTACTGATGTTATTTCTATTATATTTGTTTTAGGATATTTTATGCTATAATTATCAGTAATATTTTTAACCCTCCTTATTTCGGGAAGAGATGCTGATGCAAATATTTCAAATCTATCAGGATTTCTTAATTTATACAGATTTTCTGATACATTACTTGTTATTTCATCCGTGTAAAATATATACTTATTATCTTTATTTTTATTTTTTATTAATTCAACCACTTCATTTGTTGTTGCTATTATTAAAGTACATGGCACTGATCCAGATTTAACTGTTTTATTATATTCTATCTGAAAATTATTTTCTCCTGTTTTTATTGCTAATCCAACTCCTAATCCTGATCCAATTGCCAATCTTCCTACATTTTTCATCACAACAGAATTTGAACAATTATATACTAATATCCGTTTTTCTCTACTTTTTTTATCTGTTGGTAAATATTTTAGTAATGTCGGTATGCCTATAGATGCTATTGTTGTTTTTCCTGAACCAACTGGCGATCTGTCATATATTAAAAATCCGTTATTAATATTATCTAATACCCCTCTAATAACTTTTTCTTGTGTATCTTTCATTTGTAACGTTTCATATGGAATTATTTTATCAAATTGTGTATCAAATTGTAAATCGGGATAATTAATAAATACTTCTCTTGCATTATATGGAAAAACTAAAAATAATTCATTTAATTCCTTTTCCATATCTGTTATTGCTGTTTCTGAAACATAATCTAGAATTGATGTATTTAAAACAGTTGAAACTGTATTCTCTTTTCTTTTGTAATAATCAGAAAATTTATTTATTCCTATAATTAATTCGTATATTTCTCTTTTTGATATTTTATCATGATGAATTTTTAATTGTCTTAATATAAATATGAATATAACTATTATACATTCTAAATATTTTGTTGATAATAATGCATTTAATAAAATATTATATTTTCTGTTTTTTTGAACTTCTAATAACATTACTAACATTGTTATATTTTCATTTATTTTTTTTAATTCATTTTCTCTTCTTATTGTATCTGCTGATGATAATTTCTTTTGCTTATTTTTGTCTTTTTTAATTTCATATTTATAATCAGGATATAATAATTTTCTAAATGATTCCAAATAATTTGATTCTCCAAATACAAATAATTTTGTAGGTTTATATTCATCTGCAATATCAATATTCATTATCTTTAAAATCTTTCCTATTATCATATTTGACATAATCCTTTCGTGGTGTGATAATTTGCCTAAATATGGGATCCATATAGCATCTTTAATATCAATATCTTTATCTATCAAATCAGTCATACTTTATTTGTTTTAGATAAATATCTTTAATATTGATTTTTAAATATATATATATATATATTATTGTTTTATAATTCAAATTTTTTACGGATTTTCAATAATATTATAAAATTCATTTTTATCTGCTATTTCCACATATTTATATTCAGATATATATAAATATTTATATTTAGTGTCATTGTCTTTATCATTATCATCTTTCCTTATTTCTATAATCTCTCCTCTATATTTTCTACTGTATTTTAATTTAGGATTTCCAAAAATCTTATGAAAAATTTTATCTCCAATTTTAAATTTTGGTTTACTATTACTATCTAATATTTTTAAATTGTTAAAATATAATAGGGTTTTTGTTTCTCTTGATGTTAATTTTAATTCATTATTTTCATTATCTACCTTATTGTTTTTATTATCAATACTTAATATGTCATCTTCACTTTCATCTATATTTTCATTATCTAATATATTATATTTTTGTGATTTGTCGTATTCTGGTAATTCATTGTCCTCATCTGAATCATTATTTTCAGTTTCATCTATATTTTCAGTTTCATCTATATTTTCAGTTTCATCTATATTTTCAGTTTCATCTATATTTTCATCATCAGATGATATATTATTTTCATCTATATTTTCATCTATATTTTCATCATATATTTCATATATATTTTCATCATCAGTTGATATATTATTTTCATTTTCATTTTCAGTTTCATCTATATTTTCTGACTCATTATCTTCAGTTTCATTTATATTTTCACCATTATTAATAGCAAATTCAAAATTATCATCCCCATTATGATATTTATCCTTATTATCATGAGTATTATTTTCAATACAAATAGTTAATATAGAATCAGATTCTAGATCAAGATTATCTTCTTCTATTTTTATTTCATATTCAATTCTTTCATATTCTTTATCAATATTTAAAATATAGTTACCATCATATGAAAATTTCACTTTTTTTTTATATTCTGTTGCTTTATAATGTGCATATGATAATGCATTTTTTATATTAGTAAATATGTTACATTCTGTTTTAAATCCTTCAAATCGCATATCTATTGTTAATATTTGTATAGTAATTACTTTATAAACTTTCATAATAATAATTATCTGTTAAATATAAAAAACTATTTTACTGTTTAATTATTCAATATTTTTATAAATTAAATATATATTATCATTTCTTCATCTTGTATTATATCAGCTATTTCAATAAATTTATCTTCTCTTATTTCAATAATTTTCTCTTCTATTTCAATATCGTATTTTTTTGCCAATTCCTTTGCTGATGCTATTTTATTCTTCAAATTTAAAATATATTTATCAACATCAATTGTATCAATATCATAATGATAACATCTATCATATTCTGGTTTAGTTTCTTTTATTTCTGTTTCATATTTTATAATTATTTTCTTTAATTTTTCTTTAATATATTGAAGTCTTTTATTGTAATTATTAATTATTTTTTCTATATTTATTGTATCATTATTTGTATTTTTTAATATATTATATTCTTTTTGTTTAATTTGTATTGCACTATTCCAAAATATTATTTCTCCTTTTATATAGGCAATCATACCATCCATATATTGAATTATTTATATCCATTTATGTATTTTAAGTATTACAAAAAAACGCAAATTCAATTTTTATTTGATTTCTTTTAATAAATAACATTTTTCTATTTTGATCTCTTGTTGACAATAACTACAGTCCTTCTTATTATGTCCTATATACCACATCATAAAACATTCTAAACAAAATGTATGATTACATGATGATGAAAAATTATAATTTTCTTCATAACAGATAACAACACTTGTTATCCTTACTCATTATAATATCTTTTATTGGTATTTTTAATTTTTTTACTATTTTATTATTTTACTGTTTAATTTGGACTTTTAATACTTTTTTATAAAATAAAAAAGTATTAAAACCAAAATTAAATCTGTAAAAATAGGGAATTTTTAATTTAGAATCTTTAAATCTTTTTCACCAGTGAAAAAGATTGAAGAATCTAAATTAAACAGTCCCTATATTCCTTGTTTTCTAACATGTGGTATAATTCATTTTTAATATTCCAACTTTTTAATATTCCATCTTCTATTTCTATTTGATAATCGTCACATAAAGTAACTAAATATTCTAATAACCATATATTTTTATATTCACACATTTTTTTAAATATATAATCATCATCAAAACGTATATCTGGTTTGTCATCTAGAGAATATAACCATTTTATAATATTTATACGACTAAATTCACATGCTTTTCTTAATGCTCCTTCATTTTCTGCATGTATATTTAAATTATCATCTTCTAACTGTTCACTTTCACATACTGATACAAATACTTCATATATATCAAATTTATCTAAGGAATATAACCATTTTGCTACATCTAATCTTCCGTGACAACATGCTGATATAAATGCAGAATTATCATCATTGTGTATATCTATTTTATTATCTAATGTTAATAACCATTTTGCTATCTCTAAATGACCATTCATACATGAATTACTAAAATTTATATCAATGTCATAGTGTATATCTGGTTTTTCATCTAATGTTAATAACCATTTAGCAATATCAATGTGACCATATGTACATGCCATTAAAAAAGCTTTGTTATATATATTAAATGATATCATATTATTTTTTTCTAACATAGATACAAAAAAGTTATCTTGTATATCATTTAGAAATGAATCTTTATTGAATTTTTCTTTTGAATATACTAATTGAGCTACTTCTATTTTTCCATTTTTACATGCTTCTAAAAAGCCCTTTTCATATACTTCAATTTTATTTTTATAATACGGATATAATAATTCAATAATTTCTAAATTTCCTGTATTACATGCTGTATTAAAATAGCTATTAAAACCATTAAAATCATAATATAAATCTATTTTATTATCAATACTTAATAAAAATTTTATTATATCTATATTTTTAAAATAACATGCCATCGAAAAACCTGCGTGTATTTCATCTCTTGATTCAATATATTCAATTATTTTTTTTATACCTTCCAGGTTGCCATTTTTACAATAATCCAAATATAGCCATTCAAAATCATCCAATTCATCAATATAATTTCTTTTATCCATTTATTAACCTATATATATATAGATCATATATATAGATCATATATATTTCATTTTTTTAGGAAAATTGAAAATTCTAAATTAAATAGTCCCAATACTATTTATAATAACAAATATCATAAATGGGTATTAAATTATCAAAACATCCTTTTAAATCTTCAAATAATTTATTCTCACAATATTCTACAAAACAGTATATTGATAATCAACTTGATAAAACTATTGATCGATTAACATCAAATTATTTTACTTGTAGTGATTCAGGTCATGCATATGTTATGTTAGGTCCAAAAAAATGTGGTAAAACAGATATTCTTAAAGAATATATAACTAATAACAATGATAAAAAATATAATTTAAAATATTCTAATGGTAATCCTTATAATGCTGTTTTAAAAGTTCTATATATATCAAATGATTATTTGACACATCCAGATGGTTTAATTCGATATATACAAAATAAATTATTTCCATCTGAACCTAATATTTTAATACATCCTTTTGATAATTTGAATAATTTGCTTGAAAAAAATAAGATATATTTAGTAATTATAATGGATCATATGGAACAAATATTAAAAGAGGATTCAAATATATATTATAATAATTTATATGATATATCAAATCTTGCTTTAACAGAATCAGGTCGTATTGCTTTAATTGGTTGTACATCATCATCTCTATTATATCCCATACTTATTGGTCATACATTGATTATTAAAAAAAATTTACAATTAGAATTAAAACTTACTAATCGTGATAATATTAGATCACAAGGAGATAAATTAACACTAAAATATATTACAGGATATACGCAAAATAATTATGATATAAATATATTAAAATCTGAAACTGATAATTATATCACTAGATTTTGCCAAGATTATCCAGATACAATACCTATTGCACAGGCTATATTTAATTTAATGTATCAAAAAAATAAAAATAATCTAATAAAAAGTTCTTTTTTACCATTAAATGATATTGATATATCTAATATTTGTAATAAATTTACTTTTGATACTATGTGGACATTTGAAATTATATTTAATTTTTTAATATATGATGTTGCATTATTTGTATGTGTATATAAATACAAATATGATAAAAGTATATATCATATGTATCCAAATTCAATTGAATCTCTTCGAAAATCTATAGAGATCGTTTAATTTATTGTTTTTTTATATTCCAACTTTTTACTTCATAATCTTCTATTTCTATTTCATAATCATTACATAAAGTAACTAAATATTCTAATGTTTCTATTTGATTACAACCAAAATTTGTTAAAATTTCACTGTCACAATCTGCAAATTTTTTAAACAATTCATCATCATGTTCACGTATATTAAATTTATTATCTAATGAATATATCCATTTTACTATATCTAAATTTCCATATAAACATCCATCGTGAAAAATAGTATAACTTATATCATGTATATCATAATTATTATTTAATGAATATACCCATTTTAATATTTCTATGTTACCGCTTCTACTTGCATTTTCAAATGCTTCTTTAAAATCTATGTTAAGTTTGTCACCAAAAGAATATAACCATTTTGCTATTTTTAAATTTCCACTTCTACATACACATTCAAAAATATGTTCATCATGACTAATATAATTTATATCTAAATTATCATCTTCATCATATAATATTTTTGCTATTTCTAAATTGCCATTATAACATGCATGTTTAAAAGCATCAAAATAATCTTCACATGTAATATCTACTCTTTCATTTAATGATAATAACCATTTTACAATATCAATTCTTCCATATTCACATGCTATTTTTAAAGCATCACCATATGTATTATATTCTCTAGAAGAAAAAAAATATTTAATATTTGGTTTATTTGTTGCATATATTAATTGTGCCATTTCTAATTTTCCAAACCAACATGCATCTACAAAACATTTATTTTTAATTGCACTTAATTCTGTATATGGTAATATTCTTTTTATACCTTCTAAATTACCATTTCTTACGTAATCTTTAAATAACCATTCAAAATCATTTAATTTATTATAATCAATCATATTAATTATTCATAATTTAATTTTGCAATAAACAACATTTTTATATTTCAATCTTTTTATAAATAAAATTTAAATATTCTTTTCATATTCTTTTAATTTAGATTTATTATTTTTATAATAAATCTGAATTAAACAGCATTAGTGATAGAATTTCAGATACTAGTAGACATACCACTTTAAATTGTTACATACGGCATTGTGTACACATGACATTTCCACACACATAATATGCGTCTCCCCCGTATTTCGGATCTGAATATGGCACACGCATTTCAATGTATTGACCAGCACACGGAGCGACTGGACGCGAGCCATCATATGTAACACCCGCTTCGTAGAGCAACGTTGCTCGGTTTACTGCGATATATGAACGAATAATGTCATTGTCATATATCGCGAGTATGTCGAGTACTCTGATAATAAATGTGCACCAGTCTTCCCCATCAGATGTAGCAATCTGAATTGATCTAGTAAATGATCCTAATTGTACCACTGCTCTATAACCAGAGCCTATTGGGAATAAGGACTGTACAGAGATTACAATACCATCAGTAAGTCTCTTGGTATATGGCCACCCCCTACGTTCATATTTCTCTGTCTGTGACATTTTGCAATAGAATAAAATTTGTTTACTTGTTTAAGTAAAATAGTTGGAATATTGTCTTTTATAATGAGCTTTTCAATATGTTTGATTATTCAATTTTTGTATTCCTTCTAAATTATCAGATATATATGCACTAATAAATGCCAAAATTTTACTGTTTATTTTGTATTAGAAATATTAAAACCAAAATTAGACATGTAAAATAAGAAATATTATTAATTAATTTATAATTTAATTTTGCAATAAACAACATTTTTATATTTCAATCTTTTTATAAATAAAATTTAAATATTCTTTTCATATTCTTTTAATTTAGATTTATAATTTAA
>Ga0208088_1000066_pt1 | contig 17069 bp, 17 predicted proteins | sample LakMenEpi02Apr12_FD_150661 | JGI IMG/M metagenome (GOLD analysis project Ga0208088, IMG submission 150661) | Freshwater microbial communities from Lake Mendota, WI - 02APR2012 deep hole epilimnion (SPAdes) | ecosystem: Environmental > Aquatic > Freshwater > Lake > Epilimnion/Euphotic zone ...
CAATGTGCCCGATAGTCGCGGGATACTATTCTGCAATGGGCCCGCGCGCCGCGGAATGGATGCAGCAATGTGCCCGATAGTCGCGGGATATTAGTCTGCAATGGGCCCGCGCGCCGCGGAATGGATGCAGCAATGCGCCCGCGCGCCGCGGGATACTATTCTGCAATGGGCCCGCGCGCCGCGGAATGGATGCAGCAATGTGCCCGATAGTCGCGGGATATTATTCACTATCATCTTTGATGTTGTTATCCATAAAATTATTTAATAATGCCTCATCATCGTCGTCATCTTCATCATTATTAATTACAGGCAGAATAGGATTCTCGGAAGTCAGGGTTTCATTGGTTTCCGGTTCTTGCTCAACAGGCTTGGTTGGTTCAACAGGCTTGGTTGGTTCAACAGATGCTACACGTACCGTGGGTACTTCTTGAATTTCAACAGGTGAATCTACAGAATCAGCTGATGATTGTAAATTACTTTCAGATTGTTCCTCAGTTACAATAGTATTATTCATTTTATCAAGTTTTTCTCTTCGTTCTTTACGTTTACGTTTTAATTCGCCTAAATCAGTTGATACTGGTTGTTTCTCTTGTTCTGGTTCTAATGGTTTTTTTGGTTTACCGTAAAAATATGCAACGGCGGCTACAACAATCACTAATGAAACAATAATAATACTTACAATTATAATAAATGTAATATGTTTTTGCGATTTACTTACGGCATCGCATCCATCATCTCTCGGCACAACAGTTTCCATTATAATAATATATAAAGTCAAAAAATATATAGTGTAATATATAGTACTGAAATGAAAAACTTCAATTCTATATTATCAATTTTATTATCCGAATTAGTTAAATATGAAAATGAAGTAAATAAAATTTATATTATTGTTGATGAAACTCTAAAAAATTATAGTAATATTAAACATAAAGAATATAATGCAAACAAGCTTATTATAGCCAATAAATTGAATCAAATTCGAGAAAATCCGAATGAATATGATATAAAATTGATTATAACTACATTATCGGATATTTATAATATAAAACAATTAATATGTACTAATTTCGAGATTGTAACGATTAAAAAGGTATTACATATTATAAAAAATGCATATAGTGAAACAAAAACAAATAGAATTGATAAGAAAATATTAACAACAACAAACATATTAAATAATCTTACAAAATGCGAATATGTATTTGTTAATTCATTAGTACAATTATTTATCGATTATTATAATGAAACTAACACATATATCATCATATCCGATTTTATATTATCAGGATTAACGGGATATATTAACCAGATAATTATTGGTATTATTAATTTCTATAAATATGATCCAGAATATATTGAACGCAATAAACAAATAACCACGTTATTATATAATTCTATATATACATCCGCCGGATTTAGTGATAAAATCTATGATATTTGGTATACTTCGAATGATAAGTCAAGTGGCGTTGTTTACAAACTTGAAAACTTATTATTGGCTGAAACACCGGCATTACATTCTGTTAATGGAATAAGTAATGCGATTGTAAATAAATTCGATACAATAGTGATAACACCGACAATAAAGCAAACTAAATATAAAATTATGAAGGATTATGGTGGTATATATATTCGAAATACTCTAAGAGAGGAATTAATGAATACGGAGAATATAAAATTTGCGGATCCAAAATTATTAATTGAGAATTATTTGGAATGGAAAGAAAATACGGATATAGTCCCAAATATTCTAGTCCAAATTTTGGCTAACAACTTTAATAAAATATTAGAACAATCTAAAATTAAATCATTTCAAGAATTTGTTAATTTAATAGGATGTACATCTAATACTCAATCAAGGAGTGATGTAACAAATTATAATAGTTATATAATTCAATCATTCTCCGAATTTTATTTCGAAAATATCAATAAACTTATCGCTACTCAATTCGTAAGTACACATACAACCGCACTTTTTGATAATCAGACCGCATCTGATAATAATTTTATGAAAGAGGCGTATATCTCAAATTTAACTAATATAAAAGCATCGGCTATAACACTTCAGAAAAAAATATTGGAAGCGGCAACAAATACATTTAAATCTGAAATATATGTGATATTAAAATACAATAGTAATCGATCGGATGCATGGTTATCATTATTTAAAACAATAATAAAAACGATTGTGGATCCTGGTAAAAATGTAAAATCTAAATTTATAGAAAAAATAAATGTGTTGATTCCGAGGGCAACTTTCAAATATTATATTATGAAAAATACAAATACACTTTTCAAATTAAATATTTAAAAATAAAACATAAATATTTACAATAAATCTAAAACATGGAAAATGAAATCAAGAAACCCGATGAACATAAAAAACGTGGCCCTGGTCGCCCATCTAAAATATCTAAACAACCATTTATTCCAATCGAAGGAGTAGTTGAAAACCCATTACAAGAATTTAATATTTTCGAATATGTATGTGCAGATCCAAAAATATTCAAGGGTCTATTTACGTATTGTAAATCAGTTAAATCCGATGATATATTAATTCGATGTGATATTGACCGCATTACATTCTTTGTGAGTGGTAATGGACATAAAAGCAAAATAATCGCGACAATAGCGGGATCTACGGCAGTGCGATATTTATGTAGGAAAACATTTTATATGAAGATTAAGCAGAATAATTTATATCAGATATTTTCTAATGTTGATAAGACATTCTCAACTGCGACTTGGTCATGTAATAAATATGATAAAGATCACATGTTTATAACATTTAAAGATCCCGAATTAGATAAGAATTGTGAATATGTGATTAAACTTTTGGATTTCGAACTTGATAATACATTTGATGCGTATGAACAAATGATTGAACTTGAGAATTTAAAGAAAATTCCGGTTAATTTTATACTTACGTCGAATCAATTTAAAAAGTCGATTACAGATGCAAATAGTATTGATGAAGTAATAACAATAGAGAAAAGTGGGGATTCGAATCTTAAATTTACGACATCACCGGGAAAAGAAGTTGTGTATAGCGAGATATATAATTCGGATAATAAAATTAAACTTCAGTCGAATATTGATGCATCATCATCATTCCGATGTTCATTTGCGGGAAAGAATATTAAGTTTATAGCATCAAATCTAGTAGATGGATATGTAAAAGTATATGTATCAGAAGTACAAGATCTTATATTACATTTTTCGATTGATAAGCTTCAAATATTCACATTTATTAAAATTAATGATGAATAATATCCCACGACTAGCGGATTCATTGGTCTGCATTCATTCCGCGGCGCGCGGGCCCATTGCAGACATGATATCTCTTTTTTTGCTATGGATATGCGCCACGGATACACTTTAGTATATGCGCTAGGATACAAGCTAGTGTATGCGCTAGTTTATGCGCTAGGATATGCGCTAGTGTATGCGCTAGAATATGCGCTAGGATATGCGCCACGGATATGCGCTAGTATACATGCTAGTATATGCGCTAGGATACATGATAGTATATGCGCTAGGATACAAGCTAGGATATGTGCTAGTATATGCGCTAGTATATGTGCTAGTATATGCGCTAGGATACAAGCTAGTGTATGCGCTAGTATATGCGCTAGGATACAAGCTAGTGTATGCGCTAGTATACATGCTAGGATATGCGCTATGGGATATGGGATATGGGATATGGGATATGGGATATGGGATATGCGCTAGGATATGCGCTAGTATATGTGCTAGTGTATGTGCTAGGATATAAGCTAGTATACAAGCTAGTATATGCGCCACGGATATGTGCTAGGATATAAGCTAGTATACAAGCTAGTATATGCGCCACGGATATGCGCTAGTGTATGAGCTAGTATACAAGCTAGTATATGCGCCACGGATATGCGCCACGGATATGCGCCACGGATATGCGCCACGGATATGCGCTAGGATATGCACTAGTATATAAGCTAGTATACAAGCTAGTATATGCGCTAGGATATGCGCTAGGATATGCGCTAGGATATGCGCTAGGATATGCGCTAGGATATGCGCTAGGATATGGGATATGGGATATGGGATATGGGATATGGGATATGGGATATGGGATATGGGATATGGGATATGGGATATGGGATATGGGATATGGGATATGGGATATGGGATATATAAATTTGAATTGTATGTATTATAACAATTATTTATAATCAAAAACATGTATGATACTGTTATTCAAACTACACTTGATATATACAATCGGAAATATGCTAAATCTAGTCTAAAACAGATCAAATATAATGTCCAAGACATATTATCGTTTATAAACAGCGATAATACAGTATTAGAGAATGATAATAAATATTCAGATCTAGTTATCAGATGTGTGTTATATATAACATATTACCAACATTTTGATGATGATTTATTTGTATTAATGGTATTGGATACAAATTCGGACACATATATCAAATTATGTAAATTGATAAGAGTTAACTATTTTAATGCAATATTATCGAAATTAATATTAGCTGAATATGGAAATATACCATCACATTTAAATGATATACTATATAATATAATTGATTGTACGTATACACAAGAAAATGATAATGTATGTATGCAAGTATTAAAAGGATTAAGAAATAAATATGGACAATTACCGAAGAGTCTAATTATATATGTAATCAATGGTGATGTATTAGTATCGGATATGATAAAAAATAAAATATATACGGATTATAAGAAATACAAGTTTAGAAACATAATCCGAAAACAAATTACCGATATCATTTCTAAATTCAATAATACAATATCGTACACACATGCAGAACAAATTGCTATTCGTATAGAACGAAGTTGTTATAATAAAGCAATAGATCAATGTAAAGAATCATCGGAATCATATATTCGTCAATGGGATTCTAGTATGTGGATTAATTTATATAGTGCGAAGACGGGTATTGTGATAAAACATATAGATCCGGAAAGTACAGTGGTCGAACAATATGGCAGTTTAATACCTAAAATACTTTCAAATAAAATTAATATAGATAATATCGGATATATGTCTGAACAAGAATTATGTCCTATAGCAAATCAAGGAATCCGAGATAATATTAATCATCGAATGAATCAAAAAATTGAAATTAAAACATCTACTATGTTTAAATGTCCTAAATGTGGTGCAAGAGATGCAGAATATAAAAGTGTACAGTTACGTGGTCCAGATGAACCAACTACATATGTGTGTCGGTGTAATAAGTGTAGATCGCAGTTTAATGGATGAATTTATAGAATACAACAACATGTATTATTTTTAATGGTTGCAATTTGTGAAAATTCGGTTATTGTATATCTGTCACCCATTGATTTATTACATGTCGAACAGATTGGCATTAGATTATCTATGTCAAGTGTACCACCTTTAGAATGTGGTTGATTATGTCCAACTTCGAATGTAAATGGTGTAATAGTAGTAGCACACCATGTTACACTGCATTTACATTTGAATTTTTCACCGTAATGTTGTATCCATACATTATTTTTTAATGACTTGGATATGGGTTTACGGTATTTCTTTTTTTCGCAATTTGTTTTAGTTTCCATTTAATATATTTAATTTAATTATTTAATTTAATTATTAAATTAAATAATTATATGTGCAATTAAATTTTAGGCCAAATGAAGTTTCCGGTCGGATGGTTTTTTATAGTAATTATATTAGTTGCAATAGTTTTATTATTTATATATGCAAGAAATAATGTATGTAATGTTGTACGTAAAATACCGATTATTGGTACTATGATTTGTGCATATCCGAGTCCTACATCTAAATGTGGATCGAGTGGTCAAGGTGGTGATTCTGGTATGACTGCTTGTTGTAATCTCGCAAATGAAGGCTGTAATAGCGATTGTACTTCAGACACGGATCCAGCTGGTTGTCGTATTAAATGTCTTAATGATCGTGGATGTTCGGGTGCTGGAATTTGTCCAGTTTCATATGTTCTAAATGTACATTCTGGTGAAAAATGTGGTCAAGATATAGTAGGAGGTGCGTCATGTGCAACCGCTTGTTGTTTACAACAAACATCTTATTGTACTACGGAATGTCGATCAGATCCGTCTCCAAATGATTGTTTTTCAACATGTTTATCCGATCGTGGATGTAAAATGGTAGGATGTCCACCATATTATAATGTTTACCGCGATGCATTTGGAAATGGAAAACAACAATGTGGTCAGGGTATTTATGGTGGTAGTGCGTGTAAAAGCGCGTGTTGTGCGCAACAAAAGAGCTATTGTGGTAGTAATGTACAGTGTATGAAAGATCGTGGTTGTTAAATTGATTTTAGTAGACAATAATCATGAATCAATTCATCCCGAATACGGCGTTCTAATATAATATGAATTTGATATCTGTATGAATAATCTAAAAATGCATATAATCCACTGGCTTTGGGTGAATCAATATATGATTTCCAAATTAATCCCTCCATTAACATTTCATGTTGATCAATCCCACTACCCATTGGTGTTTTACTATCATTTAAATGTATAATAATATTTTTTGATGGAATACCTTGTTTCATCATTTCATCTAACCAATCTGCGGCATCTTCATAACTTTGAATATTAATACCGCTTGTCCAAAGATGAGCAGTATCTATACATAATCCGAAATATTTGAAAAATGGGTCAATAGTTTTAATTGATTTGAATAATAAACCTATATCTTTTGGTTTAACATAATGGGAATTTATTGGTTTAAGTGATGGAGTTTCGAGATATATTAACGGACAATTCTTAATTACAAGATTTTTTATATTTTTCATTACCTCCGGTATTTCTTGTTTACCTAAATGAACCACTAATCCATATAAACCCGCATTTTTACATACTTTTAGTTCTTTTTTAATAAATATAGCTGGGTATGGCATACCAGTCCAAGGATATGCTGCGAATGCAGAATGTGCAATAACATTAATTTTTTTGGGAGAATTGGTAATAAATTCTCGTAGTTCTACAATTTCATCATCGGATAGCAGTAATTTAAGTTTCTGTGGTCCGGATATAAAAATCTGAAAGAAGTTAACATTATATCCAAAACTCTTAGCTTCTGATAATGCACACTTGATATGTTGTGTTATAGACATTTTTGGGCTATTTGGATCTTGTTCATTTTTTGATGAGCGATCATCGGAAAAATAATATCTATTAACATGTGGACCAATCATGATTTGAATTTATTATATATAATAAAAAAAACGAGTGATCTAATTAAATATTCATAATCAAATATTCATAATCAAATATTCATAATCAAATATTGTACCAAGTCGTCAAATAAATCCGGATTTGAGATATCCAGCATTGGATTATGTTTTTGTTGCTCCTCAATCCAATATGTAACAATATGTATAAATACTCTCATATCTTCACCGGTCTTAATAAGATTAATGTGTTCAGTCATATATTTGAATGCACGATAATATAGATTAAATGTTTCATATTCAAATCTAGATATAATTGAATTACATAATTTTTTATCAAACACAAATTTTGGAACATTTACAGGTCCATTAAATACATCCGATAGGATATCTTTACGTACAAGTATAGCTAATGTAAATGTTTTAGATGTAATTTGATTTTTAGAAGTGTACAAATATCGGATATCATCTGGTGCTGTTGATAAATCAATACTGAAATCTGGATCATTATAATCATATAGATCCATACTAAACTCTAGTCTATATTGATTTAAATTTCTTGATTTTGATAGAACTTCAGCATATAGACTATCTGATGAATCTGTCGATTGCATAACATCTTTAATCATTTCACTGACTTGTATGATTTCATTAGTGGAATACAGACCGGGTATTTGTGTAAGTGCGACTAATAATTCTGTATTAATATTAATATATTTATCAAACATAACGACAACTATACATGGATTTAGTTGTTCAATCACATCTAATTCTGTTTCTTTTTTAATTCCATCTGTCGGATCAATATGTCTATATGCCCAATTTAGTAATAATGTTGAATCGGCATATTTAGTTGGATCGGGTTCCGATTTAATAAAGTTGGCTACGGATGTGTGTTGATTATATTTATCTGCAATAGAATGCAGCCCAATGGGCCCGCGCGCCGCGGTATATGAATCTATTAGTTCAGGATTAATTCCAATAACAGGTTTTCGAATTAAATCTCCGACAATATGACTAAATATATCAAATGATCCGAATGTAATGAATTTTGATTTTGTTATAGAATGTAAATATTTTTGAAGTTGAAAACAGTTTTCAGCTCCGAAACGATGCATTACCGGTGGTAATTCGCCAATTTGCGATAATAATGATATACAGGATTCTTTATGTGTTTTCCAATCAGTTACTTGACATTCTCGACTACAATACCATACTCTACGACATTTTGCACATTGTTTAGTACTAGGTTTACCACACTTAATACAAATAGGGAGATCATCAATTGGTATATTTGTCATATTTGCAGATATTATTAATTTAGAATAATTGATCCGCGCGCCGCGGATAGGCTATTCTGTAGGAGATATTTGATAAGAGATAATTATGATATTTATTCAAATTTGAATTTTTTAATCATTAAAAAATATCGTTGTTTTAGCATTGGAACTGCCTCTCCGCGGCGCGCGGGCCCATTGGGTTGCATTCTGTTACAGAACTAATCCGCTTGAATTGGGACAAACGCGCCAATGGTTCGCATGTCATTCGGTTTCTTTGATCAAGATCACGCTCAACGGCGTGACGCGGACCTACACGATCCTTCCGCCACAGTAGGTTTAATTTTGTAAATTCATTATTTTTTAATAAGTAAAAAAATAATAAATTATCAACTAAACCTACTGCAGTTCAGGTCCGCAGTTAATATTCGATAACTTTATTCAATTTTTTCTGTAATTCGAGTACTTCAATCTTATCAGATTCCAATAATGGCTTGCGTGAAAGAATCGCACGAATGAGTACATGCCATGTATATGTCTCAGTAGGATAGATTGCAATTACCCGATAGAGAGTACTGATTTTTTTAATATTATTACTTTCAATTACTGCAGTATTCAGAAGTGCACAGTGGTTATTTGGATCAATTTGCATACACTTACTGTATAATAAATTTGCATATAATATGTAACCAGGCCCACACTCATTTAAAAGTGTACCTAATGAGTAGTATGGATATGCAAAATCTGGACTACGTCTAATCGCAGTTAGATACAATGATACAGCCTGATCAAATTCATGAGTGTGATAATGGCAAATAAGAGCTCGTAGCCATGCAGTTAGAGGATTCTGTGGGTTTCTTGACTCTATCTGAACAATGAGTTTTAATGACGCGTCAACTTGTGCATTCTTGTAGAGAAAATATGCCAATAGAAATGTAGCTCCTGAATTGACACTACATTCTACCGCGGCGCGCGGACCCATTACCGCGGCGCGCGGACCCATTTGTTCTTCTACCGCGGCGCGCGGACCCATTACCGCGGCGCGCGGACCCATTTGTTCTACTACCGGAATATCATTTATTGGTGGTGTCATACCAAGATTAAATGGTGAACCACATGTTTGATGATTAATCTGACGTTCTCCAGTAAGAAATCTCGAAATTGCACGTATAGATTCAGTCGATATTGTTTTACGAGGCTGTAATACACTGGCGCCAGTGTTAGCACATAGTTTCAATTCATATACATTATAACATTCTTTTTTTGATTTTGCGATAAAGCTGTTAAATGCTTCTTGATATGTCGAATATAGTTTTGGTGACCTACATATACTCGATTGCGCAATTCGGAGATATACCTCAATACACTTAATCGACGTTGGTCCGGTCGACATAGTGATAACCCAGCGCAATACACGTTCAGCATCAATAATTCGACACTTCGCAAGTAATTGATTGACAAAAGCACATACATCATCTGGATTAGTAGTAGCGCTGCAAGACAAGATAAGGTTTCGAATTCCAGTAGTACCACATATTAGAAGTCTCATCTTATCCGATAGTGGTAGATATTTAAATACGTTTTCTATGATTGAAACTGGCAATACATGTTTGTTTTGCATTACTGCACGGAATTGCGAAGGGGCGGGTAAACGTATATAGAGCCCTGTTGATAAGTTTATTTTATAGGATTAAAAAATCAAATTTAGCATCTCCGCGATTTCTCCTCGATCACACTATATTGGTGTGAGATGCTTATTAACAAGAAGTGAATTCTAGTTAATTGATTTGCTATATTTTTTATAAATCACTCTTATAATTATAATACTTGATTTATTTACACTATACATAAAAAACAATAACAAATACAGATCACAGATCACAGATCACGAATACTGATCACGCCTCAGACCATGGATACAGATCACACGTTTACCAACTGACGTTTTGTAATAGATGTAGATACCAGGATTAAATAGGTCGAAGTCAAAACCACCGTAGAAGCCGATTTCATTTAGACGTTTCAGCACTGTATCTTTTCCGCATTCGGATAATAATGTACCAATGCGACGTTGGTCTTCCGGGCTGATTTGGTTAATATTGCCAAATGGTACCGAAATCATGTTGCGGTTGTACATGTGTTGCGTAAGATCGAGAAGCAACAGTAACAAGCAGTTTATCGCGGTGTCACGGTTGGACATGTTGTCGCGGTTGGGGGCGTAAGATCGAGAAGCGACAGTAGCACCGATTTTGGCTCAAATCAATAGATAATTTTTTAGAATATAATAATTCAAATTTGGAAAAAAATACATATATGAATAGTTAAATCCGCAACTTCAAAATAGCACTTTACTTGCATACAATCATGATATAGTTGTACTGACTTGTTCTATAACAGAATAGTATTTCTGCAACTATTGCTGTGTTGGATTCAGATTAGTTGATGTGTGATATTTTGTCCATTAAGTGGGATAATAATTTGATTAGATTTCTTAAACTGGATAAACGGTCCTTTTGATGTTTTTGGATTATTTTTAAATATCTCAATTAATTCAGTCGCACGACTATCAACGATTGTATTACCGAGCCACTTAAAATATTCTAATTTATTTGTTTTAGGTGGTGCTTCTTTATGTGAGTTAATATGTGTTAATTTTACACGATTACCGGTTTTAATACGTAGATCCGATAATAAAACATCGGCAATTTGTATCAAATCATAATTTTTAAGTTCGGATTCTGTCTTTTTAAGTTTACGATTAGGTAGCCACTCTGTCATTGTTTTGATAAATAAATTACAATCAGATACAATTTCCACCGCACAATAGGTATGAGATCTTAATAATGTTAATAACATCCAACACCATGCCAAATATTCACCTCTGTTATTCGTAGGTGTCACTGGTTTAGTAGTTACCTTAAATCCATGTAATGGGTCATCATTTATCATTACATATTCGAATGACTCAACAATACCCGATACTTCCAATTGATTATTATGACCAGTCATAATATATGTCGAATATGATGCAATTGCATTAGGTTTCCCATTTGCTATACATCCACCATCTGTAAATGCCAATATCATTTGTTGCATATCCCATTTAATAGGTAATTTATTATTATCGATAAGAGTAGTATTAATTTGTGTAAATATATCATCATCGGGAATATTATCTTTAAAAACCACGAAGTTACATGTTCTATTTTTTGATAATGTTTTAATGAATTCAGTTATAAAATCACTCCATCCTGGATATAAATCTTCAGAACTATCTATAAATAATACTCCCTGATACATTATTGATTCTAACTTATAATTTGTTGTATCACACATAACATTATTATGTTGATCTATGATACATTTTGATATAATATGTTTATATTTTATTAGATTACTAATAATCTTTTCATGCATTACACTATACGGATTCATCGCACCATCGAATACAAATACAGCAATAATGGTATTTGGGGTGGAATATTTTAATGATTTATATAATCCTGCGGCATGTGGATATACATTTTTTGAAAGTTGTTTGATAAATAGTTGCCATTCAACACATATTTCATCTAATAATAGAGATGAACTAGGGAGTAGTATTTCAGACATTTTAATTTATAATAGATTTATAATATAACTATGTTATATATTTTCAATTCAGTTTTTACTATCATTATATCCGCGTCAGAATTAGGCAGGATAGTTGTGTGTATATAAATGGATTTTATTATAATAATAATTATTTTGCTAATAGTTGTACTTACACTAATGTTTATATTTAATGGCGATGGTCGAAATGGATTCATAAGTCTACAAACTCAAGAATTATATAAAAAAGCAAAGAAGGCATTCGCCGTTAATAGTTCTTATTCAAATTTCAAAAAATATGTAAAAAACACAGATCCGATTCAATTTATGGAACTTCATAATCTATATCGTCAAGGTATATTATAATAATCTCCGCGGCGCGCGGGCCCATTGGGCTGCATAATTGGACAGAATAATATCCCGCAACTGGCGGAAAGATTGCTGCTTAGGCAGAATAATATCCCGCGGCGCGCGGGCCCATTGGGCTGCATTCTATGGCAGAATAATATCCCGCAACTGGCGGAAAGATTACTGCTTAGGCAGAATAATATCCGCGGCGCGCGGGTCCATTAGTCTGCATTCTATGGCAGAATTTGGCAAAATATGTAAAAAAACACAGATCCGATTCAATTTATGGAACTTCATAATCTATAGCGCCAATGTATAATATAATTATATTATCACTGTGTCTCTTATAAAAAATGCGGTGCCCATCCTGCATGATTGTGTGTTGATATTACATTCAGATATGGGTAATAATTAGTTGAGTTAGAGAATATGTCATTATAATAATATATCTGAATATATCTGATTTGACAATAAATAGTACAATGAATAAATCGGCAATTATTATATCTATATGTATTTTAATCGTTATTATAATTTTAGCTATCGTCGCGATTCCGTCGGAAAAATCGGCAAATTGGAAACATTTCGAATATTGGAAATCAATGTATATGGAACAACCGGATAGTTTGATAAAACGAAGTAATGGGACATTTGATAATATAGCACGATTGACATTTGATCGTGTGGATTTATCAAGTCGTCAAACTGTTGATACATATCTATTATGTTCAAAAATATTAATCAATCATGCTGTTCTAAATGATGATTATAAGAAAATTGCAAAGTTATATTTTGGAAGTACCGCGGCGCGCGGGCCCATTGGGCTGCAAGTTGCAGAATCGGATCCCGTATTACGCGGAAAAATTACTGCGCCTATCCGGCAGGATATTACTACCGCGGCGCGCGGGCCCATTGGGCCGCAAGTTGCAGAATCGGATCCCGTATTATGCGGAAAAATTACTGCGCCCATCCGGCAGGATAGTATTACAAGTAATGGTGTTGATTTATTTGATTATATTTATAAGAATTGTATCAGTGCAATCCTTGCTACCTCGAATAAATTAAAAGATATCCGTAAAATTGTAAATCAATTCATATATATGTATGCATATATGTATATTATCAATTTCAATGAAAATAATGATTATATGAAACGATTAAACACATATTATAAATCAATGTTAAATGTTAAATATCATATATGTAATAAGATTCGTCATAAATATATTAAACCAATTTATACAAGTGATTATCAAAATACAATGGATATAACGGTTATGAGATCTGTAAAATCAATAATCGAAATATTAAAAGAAAGTTATTACAATCTTGAATCACCTATGAATGAAGATATTAAAGATATTATAAATTATTATAGGGAAAATCCGCACTATTCAAAGCATATAGTAACTGGTTTAGATAGATTACCGTTTTTAGAGATGGTAATTAATAGTCTTAAAAATGCATCAAATACACATGGACATATTTATAATATATCAGTCGCAGAATTAATTATTTTATTATGGGAACGTATTCATCATCCAAATAATAAACAGTCTATAGATACTTTGAAACAAGCTCTATATGATGCATTATTCGATTGTTGGAATCGTGGTGTTGGTAAATTTATTCCATATTGTAATAATGGTCAGATAGCAATCCTAGCTGGTATGTTGGCAATTAATGATTTTGATGAGCGTACATGGGATATTCAGCGTACAGAACTTATTAAAAACGATATTTATAATGATATAGTTAAAGTATTGAATTATCCAAATGTGGATCAACGTGCAATTATAAACATATTATTAGATCGTAAATTAGCGAATCCAAATATACCATCATATATTGTAGAAATTATAAGATATGAATGTTCGAATGCATTTTTGTAAAAATTGATTACTTTATACTTTTACTTTATACTTATACTTTTACTATTTATACTTTTACTATGTCCGATCTACGATTTGATATTGTACGGAATTTATTAGACTTAAAAGCCAACATAGATAAGAAAGATGATTTTGATCGAACAATGTTACATCGTGCGACTATAGATGGTGATATAGATATGGTTAAGTTTCTATTATCATGCAAAGCTGATATTAATGCACGGGATATCGGAGGATTTACTCCTTTTCACTATATGAAAAAAAAATAATCATATTAATGCAGGTCCGTGTCATCTGTTGGGGGCTTAAATTTTTTTAACATCATAATTAGTCTCGCATGTACCACGTGTAGTGTTATATGTAATTCCGTCTTTTTCGCTTTTTTCGTATTTTTTCAGTGATACACACAAATCAGTAACATCTGTCAGCGCATTTTCGAACTCAGCACTTGGCTGAAATTCTGGATGTGATGGTGGAAGTTTAACATTTTTTCGGAGTTCTTGCCGTTCAACACAGTCATTAACTATGAATCCTAGGGTTTTAATTAGCTCATACATTGTTTTAATAAACTTTGCATGTCTTTCCTTAAGAGTACCTTGCCAGATGACCATCGTTGATTTCGACTTGGTAGCCTTGGCCTTGGTAGCCTTGGCCTTGGTAGCCTTGGTCGCCTTGGCCTTGGTAGCCGCCGTAGCCTCGGTAGCCGCCGTAGCCTTGGTAGCCTTGGCCTTGGCAGCCGCCGTAGCCGCCGTAGCCTCACGAAAATCATAAATGACAGTCTTCACTACACGTACTATGTATGCTTCCCAAAAGGACTTGAGAGATTCAATGTAATTCGAACTGTCGCTGAAATAAGAATACCCGATTATTTGAAGAAAATGAGTGCTTTTAGCTAATTCAATATACTCAGTTCTCCGACGAACACAGTTAAGTGCACACTGCGCAATCGGATATTTGCTCGGATCTTCTAATAATAGCCTAGTTGATGGTAGTAGTGATAACCACTCTTCATGAAGTATTTTCATGGACTCTCGTAACTTCATAAAGACTGTCGTAAATAATAATGCATCAGTATTTTTTAGTTGCCAAACCCCTGTGTCTAGCACGACTACGAACACGTTGTGTTTGTCTGCAAGTAGTGATTTTACAAAGTCATACAGCGGAATGTCGCATATCCCTTCTGATCCGACTTCGATTGCGATAAGAAGTACCAGCAAGTCAATTAATCCTTTTGCGAACCACGGGATCTCGTAAGGTTTCGGGGTCTCGAACGGTTTCGCATTCGGATTCAGCTTAGACATGGTCAAAGTTTTTGCAGCTTGCAGAGAGGCTATCCTGCCGGATGGGCGCAGCAATCTATCCGCAATATTGCGGACTAATGGGCCCGCACGCAGCAGAGAGGTGGCACATATAAAATGAATATATTGAGTATAAAAATATTCAAATTTGGATATATATACTTTTATATATATTTCTGATACGCACTACTCCGCGGCGCACGGGCCCACTATATCAGAAAGATTACTGCTTTGGTAGGCTAAGTTTACATGGCGGTTACTATTTATAAAGATGTGGGATTTAATGGATTATATGCCCATATGGAACCGGGATTATATTCCGGACAACAGATTCGTGGCTATAATAATCAATCACCATATGAATTTGGAGAGTTCTTAGATAATGAGATTAATAGTATTAGAGTTAAATCGGGTACTATTGCAATTATTAATGCGGGATATTCGCAATCAGCGACTGATGGCCGTGTGATAATAGGTCCAAAGGATATTTCGAATTTATCGTCTATTGGGATGGGTAATAAAATATCGTCTATTCAGATTGTTAATTATCGTAAATATGATTCAAGCCGAGTTCGTCATGGAAATGTATTCTTATATAGTGATTATAATATGAATGGACGACGGGCTATTCTCGGTAGTGGTGATTATAATAAAACCCGTTTAAATTCGAAAGAAGTAAGTGGATTCGATCAAATACGATCTATTAGTGTTGATTCAAATATGATTGCTATATTATATTCAAGTGATAATTTTGATGATAATTCGGATTCTATGGCTATAATTGGACCAAATTCAGAAGGTGATCTTAGTCGTGTTGGAATTATTGATCGAGTTAATTCTATTCGAATTTATTATGTTGACCCGACTGTTGTTACATCGTATAAATCTGGGTTAAATCCATCGAATTGGCCATCACCAGATCCACGTTATAATCGAGCAAATCCATATCCAACATATCCGACATATCAAGAACCAAAACCAAAGAGTAAGTTATATCAATCAATATCAAAGATGTTTGAAACAAATAAGGAAAAAAAGAATGAAAACAATAAGGAAAAAGAAAAAGACAAACCTGCATATATATTTATATTAGTTTTTGTTATGATATTGTTCCTAGTTGTCATTGGATTTTTCTTTCTACGAAAATCAGATTCATCTAAACTTATGTTTAATCAAGCAACAGCTAACGTACAATCCGCGGCTACCGCGGCTAATGTGGCTACAGTATCCGATATGGTTGATATATGAGTTAATTTCGGGGATTACAAAAAATAAGATCTGAAGAAGATATCAATACTAATTGAAATAATGGTGTACCTTTTTTTGATATGAATATGCAAAAAAATGCAGTTATGGGCCTGCGCGCCGCGGAGATTATTCTTCCGAAGCAGCAATCTTTCCGCTAGTTGCGGGATATTATTCTGCCAAATTATGCAGTTATGGGCC